>Ga0325401_1000573_pt1 | contig 27397 bp, 22 predicted proteins | sample PopdelMetagenome_FD_205666 | JGI IMG/M metagenome (GOLD analysis project Ga0325401, IMG submission 205666) | Populus deltoides microbial communities from Bellville, Georgia, United States - Xylem-PdKOR-R2 | ecosystem: Host-associated > Plants > Phyllosphere > Stem > Wood/Secondary xylem | place...
TGCTGTCCGGCGGCAAGGGGGTGCACGTGGTGGTGCCGCTGACACCTGAAGCCGAGTGGCCAGCCGTGAAGAGCTTTGCCGAGCGGTTCGCGCGTGCGCTGGCGGCAGCCGAGCCGAAGCGCTTCGTTGCGACCATGACGAAGTCGCGCCGCAAGGGTCGCATCTTCATCGACTGGCTGCGCAACCAGCGCGGCAGCACCGCTGTGTTGCCCTACTCCGCACGGGCACGGTCCGAGGCGCCGGTCGCTGCCCCGGTTTCTTGGACCGAGCTGCGCGAGACCGACACAGCCGCGAACTGGACCGTGAACGACGTTGCCGTCTTGGTGGAACGGGCCGGTAGCCGCAGTCTGACCGGCTGGGGCAGGGCGGAGCAGATGCTGCCCGACATCTAACTGCAAGGTAAAACTGGTGGGAAGCGGCCTGTCCGCTTTGGAGCTGCCGCAGGGATTTATGCTCGTCGTCTAATAGCGGAGTTTGCAGGTACCTTTGTGTGCGGGACGTTGTTTGCCGGGGGTATGGTCGTCTTCGCGGTTGGCATGAGCCGCCGCATCATGGGGCTTCGCGAGACGACCCTTCCAATGTTCGTTCCGCACGCATCGAACCGAGGCTCGCGGTGCAACAACCGAAACGGAATGTGGCAGCCTACGTTCCGGCAGAAACGCCTCGTCACGCCGTCAGCGCTGGCGGGCTCGTCAGTTAGGCGGTGGCGGCCGTTCTGGTGAACAGCTCGCCGGAGCGCAGCATAGCATGCATGATGACCGCGAGCTTGCGGGCAACCGCGGCCCGCTTGAACCGGTACTGTCAGACCAACGTAGCAGCCACGCGGCAGACGCGATGAGAGCTAGACGCTGCGGCTCGTCCGGCTATGCTGACGGCGCTGTCAGTGCCGCGAACTTGCTCGTTGTAGCCCCTTCCTCTCAGGAGTTGGGGCCTCCGACAAACTCAGCGCGGTTCAGAGGGCCGCCGAAGCGGACATCTATTAACCCTTTGTGTGGCGCTTCCTCAGTTCACAAAGGCAGTCCAGGCGCGGGCTGTCGCCGTCTTGGAGGGGACATCGGTGAAGCGCCATGCGCCGTCCGACGCGTCATAATCCCAGATGATGACGTGGTCGATCGTGCCTCCGGCGGTCACGAACTCGTCCAGACGGGTGCGAAGATGAGCGGGGAACACCGGGTCGTCGGCCAGGCCGTTCGTGATGTTGTCGCCTCCGACGCCCGTTTCGCTGACGGCGAACGGCTTCTTGTGGAGGGTAGCGAAGGCCAGCGCCTGCACGATGCCCCAGCCCCTGCCGTCGGTGGACCAGGGCGTGCCCCCGGGATGGTCCCAGAAATGCTTCCTGTTGGCCGGATTGGCGGCCCACTCCGCCAGGGTCTTGGCATCCGCGCCCCCCGACCAGTCATGGAAGCCGAACGGGTAGAGCGTGCTGTAGATGTCGGACGCGATCACGTCGACGTAACGGTCGCCCGGATAGGCGTCAGCCACCGAGTTAGCGGAATGGTTGATGTTTACCGGGTTCCAGACGACGATCACCTTGACGTCGGGCACCGCGTGCATGACGTCCGCGACACGCGCGAACGCCCGCCGCCACAGGTCGAGCGTTTCCGCGTCGCTGCCAAAATTATCGGGCATGAAGCTGCCGTTGAACTCGTAGGATATGCGGAAGCGCAGCTCCTTGTAGCCGGCATCGCGCCAGGCGGTGACCACGTCGCGATAGGTCTGGTCGTGCCTGCCGGCGATGATTTCCCGAAAGGCGTCGGCCTGCCGGTTCCAATAGGCAGTAGTCGACAGCTTGATACCGATCACGGGCTTGAGGTTCGCACCGCGGCCGGACTGCTTGAAGGACCAGGCGAACCAGCTCGCGTTGGCGGGCCAGTCCTTCCACTCCTTGCTGAAGTCGGTGAAGGTGCCGAAGAATTGCGGCGACCGGTTCAGCTGCCGGACCGAGGCGTCCCAGCGTGTCTGAAATTGCGCCATAGCGGCGGGGCTGTTGCCGTCAGGGTTGCCGACATAAAGGCCGAACGGCGGTGGCGCGACCACCGGCCGGCTGGGAACGGCCCGGTACGCGCAGGTCTTCACCATCCCCCAGGCAGGGTCGCCGAACGTCTGGTTGCCGCACGCGATGCTGCCGGATGCGTCCTTGTACGCAAACCTGCCGCCGGCGCCGTAGCGGACCAGGGTGGAGGCCGGCACTCGGCACGTCTGTCCCTCGCCCGCGCACGGGACCCACTCGGATGCCGTTGGTGCGGTAACATAGGAGCAGGATTTAGCCACGCCGTAGGCGGGATCGCCGAACTCGGCGTTGCTGCATCGGAACTGGCCGCCGACCTCCTTGATGACCATGCTGTTGCCCGCGCCGTAGCGAACCAACACCGGACCCATCACGGCGCAGACCTCGTCTTCCCGCGCGCATTCGGTCCAGTTCGTACTGGCGGCCGTGGACGTCGCCGTCGCTGTCACGGAAAGGGCGGGCCGGGGTGCATCCACCACGGTCACCGCATCGTCGGCGCCGGGCTGGTGCGACAGGCTGGCGGCGACTGCGACCCCGCCGGCAATAAGAAAGGCGGCTGAAACAGCGGCTTTTATCATGGATGCCTCAATGGAATTGCGCCGCACGCTCGGAGCGCACCTGCTCCGCGTCGTTTACCCTACGAGCCGCTCAGAAATCGTCACTCATGCGGGTAAATTTTGTGTTAATCGTTCTGCGGTACTGTTAACTGACGCAGCGGCCGCTGGGACAAGCGGCGCACAGTGCTGGCCTGCACCGTTGCCAGCCCTCTCAAGTCTGCTCCGCCAGCTTCCTTTCCCACGCCAGCGCGTCCGCCACGATCAGGTCCAGGTCGTCGCGCTGCGGGCGCCAGGGCAGGGCCGCCAGGATCGCGCGGTTGTCGGCGACCAGCTCGGCGGGATCGCCCGCGCGGCGGCCTTCGTAGCGGCGCTCGATCGCCATGTTGGTCACCCGGTCCACGGCGTCGAGCACTTGGTTGACCGAGAAGCCGCGGCCGTACCCGCAGTTGAGGACGTGACTGGCAGCCGGGTCCTGCACCAGCAGCTCCAGCGCCGCCACATGTGCCGCCGCCAGGTCGGACACGTGAATATAGTCGCGCACCCCCGTGCCGTCGGGCGTGTCGAAGTCGGTGCCGAAGACGGACACATGGCTGCGCTTGTCCGTCGCCGCCTCGACCGCGACCTTGATGAGGTGCGTGGCCCCCGCCGAGCTCTGGCCGGAGCGCCCCTGCGGGTCGGCGCCCGCCACGTTGAAGTATCGCAGCGCGCAATAGTTGATCGGGTGCGCCGCCGCCGTATCGGCCAGCATCTGCTCGGTCATCAGCTTGGACCGGCCATAGGGGTTGATGGGCACGGTGGGGTCGCCCTCCGCGATCGGCATCCGCTCGGGCGTGCCGTAGGTCGCGGCGGTGGACGAGAAGAGGAAGTGCGCCACGCCCTCCGCCACCGCGCTCTCGATCAGACTGCGCGAGGCGGCGGTGTTGTTGCAATAATATTTGAGCGGGTCGCTGACCGACTCCGGCACCACGATCGAGCCCGCGAAGTGCAGGATTGCGCGTACTCCGTGCCCGCGCATGGCGGCGCGCACGCGGCCCTCGTCCGCCACGTCGCACCGGATCAGTTCCGCGCGCCGGTCCACCGCCCAGTCGAAGCCCGTGACGAGGTTGTCGACCACCACCACCTCGTACCCCGCGTCCAGCAGCGCCAGCACCGCGTGGCTGCCGATATAGCCGGCCCCGCCCGTCACCATCACCTTGCCGTGGAGCATCCGTTCGCCTCGCATCGCACTCAGCTCGAGATTGACCCAGCCCTGCGGATCAACCCAGCCCTTGGATCAACCCAGCAGAGTCCGCGCATATTCGCGCACGGCAGGACCGATGTCGGCCCGCGCCAGTGCCAGCGCCAGGTTCGCCTGCACCCAGCCCGCCTTGTCGCCGCAGTCGTGCCGCTGGCCGTCGAAGGTGAAGCCGTGAAAGGGCTGGCGGCCGATCAGCTGCGCCATGGCGTCGGTCAGCTGGATTTCGTCGCCTGCCCCCCTTGCCTGCTTCTCCAGCACGCCCATGACGTCCGGCTGGAGGATGTAGCGGCCCGGGATCATCAGGTTGGAAGGCGCGGTGCCCGCTGCCGGCTTCTCGACCAGCGCCATGACCTCCGTCAGCCGTCCGTCGCGCCTGCCAGGCGAGATGATGCCGTACTTGTCGGCCTCGCTTTCCGGCACCTCCAGCGCACCCACCAGGTTGCCGCCGACCCGGTTGTACGCGTCCACCATCTGCTTCAGGAAATTGGGTCGCCCCACCATCAGCTCGTCGGGCAGGAGCACGGCAAAGGGCTCGTTTCCCACGATCTCGCGCGCGCACCAGACCGCGTGGCCCAAGCCCAGCGGTTCCTGCTGGCGGACATAGACGGGGCTGCCGGGCTTCTGGCGGATGTTCTCGATCAGGGCCATCGATTTGCCCCGCGCGCGCATGGTGGCTTCGAGCTCGAACGAGACGTCGAAATGATCCTCCAGCACCGACTTGTTGCGGCCGGTGACGAAGATGATCTGCTCGCACCCCGCCTCGAGCGCTTCCTCCACCGCGTACTGGATCAGCGGCTTGTCGACGACCGTCAACATCTCCTTGGGGCTCGCCTTGGTCGCGGGCAGGAAGCGCGTGCCGAGGCCCGCCACGGGGAACACCGCCTTGCGGATAGGCTTGATCGTCACGGCGTGCAGACTCCTCCGACCGCCCATGGCGGCCATGCTGATCCGGGCCGCTTGGGCAGCCCGCTTCCCCTGCGGCATCCTCTCCCGAACAGATCCACTACGCCGTGCCGGTGACGCTGGTGAGACTATCCCGCGCCAGTTCCATAGTGCGGTTGTGCCTGTGTTCTGGGATATCTGTTCCGGTTCTCGCCGCTTGAGGCAAGCCACCGCCGCGTCGGTTCGTCGCGCGGTTGCGGGCGTTCGTCCGCCCCAGCCATCCCCATCCGGCCTCCGGCTCCTGTTTCCCGATTCCTGTCAGCTCCCCGCCACCAGGCTGGTCCACGCGGCCGCCGTTGCCGCCTTGCTGGACACGCCCGTGAAGCGCCACTTGCCGTCGTTCGCGTCGTAATCCCAGATAATGACGTGATCTATCTTGCCGCCGCGGTCGATGAAGCCCTTCAGCCGCCGGCCAAGATAGGCCGGGAACTCGGGATCGTCAGACGGGCCGTTCTTGGTGTTGTCGCCGCCCACCCCCGTTTCGCTGATGGCGAACGGCTTCTGCCGCGCCAGCGCCAGGTCCAGTGCCTGCACCAGGCCCCAGCCGCTGCCATACTGCGTCCATTGGGTCGCGGCCGGATAATCCCAGAAGTGGATGCGGTTGGCCGGGTTCTTCCACCAGTCGGCCACCGACGCGGCATCCGGTCCGCCCGACCAGTCCTTCAGGCTGGGCGGGTAGAGCGAACTGTAGATGTCGGACGCGATCACGTCGACGTAGCGGTCGCCCGGATAAGCCTCGGCAACCGAGTTGCCCGCCCAGTTGATGCTGGCTGGGTTCCACACGATCAGCACCTTGGCGCCCGGAACGGCGTGCATCACGTCCGCCACGTGCGCGAATGCCTGTTTCCACAGGCTCAGCATCTCGGGCGTGTTGCCGAAATTGTCCGGCATGAAGTTGCCGTTGAACTCGTAGGATATGCGGAAGCGAAGCTCGGTGTAACCGGCGTCGCGCCATGCGGCTACCACGTCGCGATACACCTGGTCGTGCTTGCCCGCGATGATCTCGCGAAAGGCGTCCGCCTGGCGGTTCCAATAGGCGTTGGTGGACAGCTTGATCCCAATCACGGGCTTCATGCCCGCCACCCGCTCCGACCGGTTGAAGGACCAGGCAAACCAGCCGGCGTTGCTGGGCCAGCGGCTCCAGTCCTGGCTGAAGTCGGTAAAGGTGCCAAAGAATTGCGGCTGCCGCTTCAGCTGGCGTACCGAAGCGTCCCACTGGCCCTGGAACCAGCTCATGGCGCTCGCATCGTTGCCGTTCGGATTTCCGACATAGAGGCCATAGGGGATCGCGGCACCCGGCGCCGTCACGTCCAGCGTCGCCGTCCTGGACGCAGTGCCGCCCACGCCCGTGCACGACAGGGTATAGTTGTAGGTGCCGGCCGACATACCGGAAACATTGAGGGTGCCGCTCGCCGGCTGGCTGCCCGACCAGGCACCCGATGCCGTGCACGCCGTGGCCCCGGTCGTGGACCAGGTCAGCTTGGCCGCGCCGGAGGATGCGATCTGGGCCGCGTCGAAGGACAGGGTGACGGCTGGTGCCGGTGTTGGCGCACTCGACGCGACGACCGCGACGGAGCCGGGTGCTTCCGTGCTTCCGGTCTCGTCCCCGCCGCACGCCGTCAGCACAAGAAGGCAGGTGATGGCGAGATGCCTCAGTGTCGGGTGCTTCCGCCTCTGCGATCGGGTGTGGTGTGCCACAAAAAACCTCGTCCGGCTCGTTGGGCGCAACAAGCTCCTGTAAAAACGTTACCTTGTTCTGGTTAACAGATAGTGCGCGCACGACGCGCGGTAATGGTGGGGGGGCCAACGCGCCGTGCGCCCGCCTTTTCCCATGCACAGCCGGTCCCGCGCTCGACCATGAGGGCGGCGCGTACGGGGTGGCCATGGCGGCTGCCAAAGGCTAGCCACTCGATCCTGCGAGGCACCACAGATGACCAATCCCCTGGCCTATTTCGTGATGGTGCACCACAAGCCCTACCAGTTCGAATGGCTGATGCGCGCCATCTGGACGCCTGACGACCTCTTCCTGGTGCATGTGGACCTGAAGTCGCGGCTCGGGCTGAAGAAGGACCGGCGAGGGCTGATGCGCGAGGTGCGCCGCATCCGGGCCGGCCGTTCCAACATCGTCCTGATGCGGTCGCGCGCCACCAACTGGGGGGGCTGGTCCCTGTCAAAGGTGCTGCTCGACGCGGTGCGTCAGGCGCTGCGTCATCCCGTCCGGTGGAGCCATTTCATCAATCTCAGCGGTCAGTGCTACCCGCTGAAGCCGCTGGCGGTCATCCGGGAGGAGGTGGCCGCGGCCGGCAACAGCGTCCACGTGGAACTGCGGCCGCTGGACGCGCTGCCGCCCGATGACTGGCACCTGCGCTGGTCGCCCATGGTGGAAACGCCACTTCGTGCCTTTCGCCTGCCGGGCCGGCGACGACCGCCGCAGGACTTCGACCTGACGCACAAGGGATCCCAGTGGGTCGTCCTGCCGCGGGCCTTCTGCGAATGGGTGGTTGACGCACCGGTGACGCACCGGGTGTCGCGCTACCTGCGCGGGCTGCTGCTCAGCGACGAGCTGATCATGCAGGCGCTGGTGCTCAACGGACCGTGGAAGGATCGCGTGGCGGCCTTCTACCGGCGGGCCATCTACTGGCCCGGCCCCAAGCTGCTCGACGCTGGTGACCTGCCCCGGCTGCGCGAGAGTGACGCCTGGTTCGGGCGCAAGGTGGACGCCGGTGCCGACCCGGCGTTGCTCCAGGCACTGGCCGAACAGGGAGGTTTCGTGCTCGGACCAACGCCTTCCCCGTAACGCTCCTGCTCTCACCCTGTCTCAAAATGGGCCAGGACGACGGGAAAGCGTGCTCGTTGCACGACCAACAGAATGGTGCGGTGCAATAAAATCCTAACCGTTCGTCACAAAGATAGTATATGTACCGTTAACTACGAGAAACAGAGCGTAGAATCGAACCACCCGGAGAGCAGTAGTGGGCGGGTGCAGCAGGGTGCGGCACGCTGCACAACAATAGCAGAAAGGGCAGTTCCCATGGCTTCGCGCGCCGCGTACCTGACGTCGAGCCTGCTTCCCGATCTCTCGCTCGGCCGCGTGGCTGGGCATGGCGGCGTACGTGCAGCGGAGCACGCGCTGCTGCGGGCGATCGACGTGACCGTGGCCTTGACCCTGCTGGTCCTGACGCTGCCGATGCTGGTGCTTCTGGCACTCGCCATCTGGATGCAGGACGGGGGTTTCCCCATCTTCGCGCACCGGCGCATCGGTCGCGGGGGGCGCAGCTTCCCGTGCCTCAAGTTCCGCTCCATGGTGCCCGACTCAAGCGCCCGGCTGGCGCACCTACTGGAAACGGACCCGGCGGCACGCGCGGAATGGCAGCGTGACCACAAGCTGCGCGTCGATCCCCGCGTCACGACGATCGGACGCGTCCTGCGCAAGACCAGCCTGGACGAGGTGCCGCAGCTGCTGAACGTGGTGCTGGGACATATGAGCCTGGTGGGGCCGCGACCGATCATCGAGAGCGAGGTGGCGAACTACGGCCGCTACTTCCGCCACTATTGCAGCGTTCGGCCCGGCATCACCGGGTTGTGGCAGGTCAGCGGGCGCAACGACACGACCTATCGGCGCCGCGTGGTGCTTGATACGGTGTACAGCCGGTCCAAGTCGATCCGCACGGACCTGTTCGTCCTGACGCGCACGATCCCGGCCGTGGTATTCGCGCGGGGATGTTCTTGACACCATCCGAGGGCACGCGCCCTCCCACCGGCCCGAACATCCTGCTGGTGGACCCATCCCTGTTCACGGCATCCTATGACGCCGCATTGTCCGCCGGGCTGAGCGCGTCGGGCGTTCGCCCCATCTGGGCGACCCGGGGACTGCGGCCGGGCGAGGAGGACGCCCTGGGTGCAGGGCCGGCCGCAGCGCCGGGCAGGGCTGGTGCGGTGCACCGCCTCTTCTACCCGTTGACCGACGGGCCGCGGCGGCGAACGGGCCGGCTGTGGCAGGTGGCGAAGGGGGTGGAGCACCTGACAGGGCTCCGGCGGGTAGCCACCCTGGCGAACCGGGTCGACGCTGCCGTCGTTCACCTGCAATGGTCGGTCCTGCCCGCGCTTGATCGGCTGGCCGTGCGGTGGCTGCAACGGGAACGGCCGGTGGTGATGACGGTGCACGACACGGAGCCGTTCAACGGAAAGCGGGTGTCGGTCGCGCAGCGCAGCGGCTATCGGGCGCTGCTGGACGCGGTCGACCGCCTCATCGTCCATACGGACGCGGCGCGGCACGTGCTGCTCGGCATGGGTCTCGACCGCGATCGGATCGACGTGATCCCCCACGGCCTTCTGGGTCCGGCGCGAGCGTCGGCGCTCGCCGCCTCTCCGGCATCGCGGGCCGGGAAGCGCTGGACGCTGGTGCTGTTCGGCAAGATCCAGGAATACAAGGGCGTCGACATACTGATCGAGGCGGTGGGACTGATGACGTCCGAGGTGCGGGCCACGCTGCGGGTGATCGTGGCGGGCGAGGCGCTGGTACCGCTGGCGCCGCTGGTGGCGCGTGCCGAGGCCCTGGGGCTGGGCGACACGATCGAATGGCGGCCAGGATACCTGAACGACGCAGGCGTGGAAGCGCTGCTGGACAAGGCGGACGCCTTTGTCTTTCCCTACCGGGCGATCGAGGCGAGCGGCGTGTTCCTGCTGGTGGCCGGGCGTGGCGCCTGGATCGTGGCCAGCGACCTGGGCGCGTTCCGCGAGCTGATCGGAACGGATGGCGGGGCCGGCGAGCTGGTGCCGCCCGGCGACCCCGCAGCGCTGGCGGACGCGCTCTCCCGCTCGGTCGGGCGCCGTCCGACGCGCAGCGTGGCCGACGTGGTGCCCGGCTGGAACGCCATTGGCGCAGCCACGGCGGCGGCCTATCGCGAGGCGGCCGTCACGTGGCGTGCCGGCCGGACCGGCTGATCCCCGTGCCCGGCACGCTGCTCATCCTCCACGATAGCCCGGATTTCGGCGGGCACGAGCGGATGCTGCTGGCGCTGCTGCCCGGGCTCGTGGCGGTGCGCCGGTTCGACCGGATCGCGTTTGCGGTGCCCGCCGGTAATGCGCGGCTGATCGCGGCGCTCGATCCATTCGCGCCGGACGTCGTCGTGCGCCCCTGGCTGGGGCTGAAGGCGCGCGGCGAACCGTACCTGCGCTTCTTCCGTTTCCGCTATCGCCACCATGTGAAGCGGCTGCTGACGGCCGAAGGTCCTTCCTCCATCCTGCTGGTCCAGGGTCGGATCGAGAACCTGGCCAGCGCAGTTGCCGTGCTGCCCCGCAACGTGCCCGTCGTCAGCTACCTCCCCATGGCGCACACGATGGCGGCCATGGGACGTTCGGGGCTGATCGGCGACCGCGTCCGCCGGTCGCTCTACCGCCGGCCCGACGCCTATATCGTCCCCTGCGCCGCCGTGGCGGACCAGTTGCGCGGTCACGGCGTCACCGTGCCCGTGGAGGTCGCGTACAACAGCGTGGCACCACCGCCCGCCACGCCGCAGGCCGAGGCGCGTCGGCAGCTGGGTTTCGCCCAGGCGGGAAGGCTGGCGCTGTTCCTAGGGCGACTGGACCCCGCGCAGAAGGGACTCGACCGCCTGCTGGATGCCGTGGCGCGCGAAGGGTTCGAACGGCTGGGCGACTGGTCGTTCGTGCTGGTGGGTGACGGGCCCGGGCGCCGGATGGCGGAGGAGGCGGCAGCACGCCTGCCGCCCGGGCGGGTGCAGATCGTGCCCTGGACCGACCGGCCGGACCTCTACCTGTCGGCCGCCGACGTGCTGCTGATGCCATCGCGCTGGGAAGGGTTGCCGCTCGCCATGCTGGAGGCGCTGGCGCTGGGCCTGCCCGTGCTGGCCTCGCCGCTGGATGCATTCCGCGAGTTCCTGCCACCGGATTGGCTGGTCGATTTCGAGCGCGACGATCTGGCCACGGCGCTCGGCCGCGCGATGAACCCCGAGATGCGCGAAGGCCTGGTCACCGCTGCGCGCGAACGCACCGTTCCCGCTACGCTGGAACGGGCGCAGGCGGCCTTTGTGCGCGCATTCGGAGCAGCCTGATGCGGACCGCCGTGGCAATCATCCCGACGCTGAACGAGGACCGGCGCATCGGCAGCCTGCTGGACCAGCTGATCCGGCTACCCGCGGACCTGGTGCCCGAAATCCTGGTGACGGACGGGCGTAGCACCGACAAGACGCGCGCCATCGTCGCCCAATATGCCGCCCGCGATCGACGCGTCCGCCTGGTGGACAACCCCGCCCGGCTTCAAGCCGCGGGACTCAACGCGGCGGTCCACGAGGCGCAGTCGGCGGCCGACACGATCATGCGCATCGACGCGCACGCGGCCTATCCGGACAATTTCGTGCCTCGGGTCCTGGCCGTCCTTGACCGTACGGGCGCGGACATGGCGGCGGTACGGCTGGTGACACGCGGCGAGACCTGCCTCCAGCGCGGCATCGCGGCCGCCATGAACAGCCGCCTGGGCACGGGCGGGTCGGCCCATCGGGTAGGCGGCTTCTCCGGCTTCGTCGATCATGGCCATCATGCCGGCATGGATCGTACGCTGTTCGAGCGGATCGGCGGATATGATCCGGGCTTCGTGGCCAACGAGGACGCCGAGTTCGACTATCGCGCGCGCCAGGCGGGAGCCCGCATCTGGCTCGAAGGCACGATCGAGGTCGGCTACTATCCCCGCCGGACGCTGCGCGCCCTCCTTGTCCAGTATCGCCGATACGGCGTCGGCCGCGCCCGCACCTTTCTGAAGCACCGCGAGCGACTTCGGGTCCGGCAGGTGCTGCCACCCGCCGCCTCGACGGCCATCGTCGCCTGCCTCCTGCTGGGGCTCCTGTCGCCGTGGTTCCTGGCGGTCCCCGCGGCCTATGCGGCGCTGCTGGCCGCGGCGGCAACAGCCACGGCGGTCCGAACGCGGGACGAATGCGCCCTTGCCGCGGCCCCCGCGATGGCGATTATGCATGTGGCCTGGGGCATCGCCTTTGCGGTAACCGTTCTTGCCGGGCTGGCGCGACCCGGCGGCTCGCGGAACGGCGGCGCGGTTCCGCACGGGGAAGCAGAATGATGGGCGGCAGGATGATGAACGGAGGACGCGGAGCGGGCACGGCGGCGCTGCTGGCGCTGGTGCTGGCGGGATGTGGCGGCAGGTCGGTCGTGGACGGGCCGTCCGTCTCCACCGGGCCCGCAGTCTATCGCCTGGCCCCCGACGACAAGGTCCGCGTCAACGTCTATGGCGAGGAGGGGCTGACCGGCACCTATGTGGTGGGAAGCAACGGCCAGATCTCCTATCCCCTGCTGGGCAGCGTCAAGGCCGCAGGGCTGAGCGTGCCCGAGCTCCAAGCGGTGCTGACGGAGCAGCTGCGCACCGGCTACGTCAAGGACGCCAAGGTCAGCGTGGACGTGACCGAGTACCGCCCCTTCTACATATTGGGCGAGGTGAACCGGTCGGGCCAGTATCCATACCGGGTAGGGCTGACTGTCAACGCCGCGGTGGCGACGGCGGGGGGCTTCAGCTACCGCGCGAACCGCCGGGTGGTCGTGATACAGCACCTAAACCAGCCCGCCGAGGTGCGGTACAGGCTGACCCCCTCGCTCCAGGTCCTGCCCGGCGACACGGTTCGCGTCGTGGAACGGTTCTTCTGATGGTTGCGCGCCGCCTGCTGCTCGCGGCGGCCCTGCTGCTGCCGGTGGGGGCGCGCGCGCAGAACCTCCCGCCCGAGGAAAGCATCCGCTTCGGCCGCTACACTGCGGTGCGCGAGCGGCAGGTGGCCGGCTACGAGGCGGCGGGCGTGCCGGTCGGCCCCTTTACCCTGTCGCCGTCGACCGAGGTGGCCGCCAACGCCACCGACAACGTCTTCGCGCTGGAGGATGGGGGCAGGAGCGACGCGTTCATCCGGGTGGCACCTTCGGTGCAACTCCTTTCCAACTGGTCGGATCGATCGCTCAGCCTGTCGGCGGACGGCACCTTCGACCGATACGCGCGCAACAAGACGGAGAATGTCGACGCGCTCAACCTGGCCGCCTATGGAACACAGGATCTGGGCGGACAGGCGCGCGTGCGGCTCTTGGGGCGTTTCCGTACCAATAGGGAGTCCCGGGAGTCCCAGAACGCCTTTGCGTTGACCCGCCGCCCCGTGTCCTTCACCGAAGCCATCGGGGCCGTGGGCTTGTCCAAACATTTCGGCAGCGTGCTCCTGGCCGGCGAGGCGGGCGTCCAGGGACTGAACTTCCGCGACGCGGAACTGCGCGGCGGCGGGCTGCTGGAACAGGATTACCGCGACGGCACCGTGCGGACGGCGCGGCTGCGCGCCGACGTGGTGCAGAGCGCGTCCGTGGCCTATTTCGTGCAGGGCAGCCTTGCCTCGTCCGCCTTTGAACAGCGCAGCGCGACCGGCGTCCGTCGGGGCGCGGACACCACCGAGCTGCTGGCGGGCGCACGGTTCGAGCTGCCGATCCTGGCGCGTGGGGAGATCGGGCTGGGCTACATCACGTCGGCCTATCGCGACGAGCGTTTCCGGCGCTTCTCGGGGCTGGCGGTGAACTCGCGCGTGTCCTTCTTTCCCACGGAACTCACCACCGTCACCGTGAACGCGGTGCGCAGCGTCAACGACGCCGGCACGCCGGACTCCAGCACTTATGTGGTTCTGATCGGCGGCGTCCAGGTGGATCACGAGCTGTTGCGCTCGCTGGTGCTGGGCGCGGGCATCGCGCTGGAACGCGACAGCTTCAACGGCGTAGACCGGCGCGACGGCCGGGTGAACCTGACGACCAGCGCCGACTACCGGCTGAACCGCACCTTCAGCCTCCGTCTGAGCGCCGATAGGCTGGACCTGTCGTCCAGCGGTGAAGCGCGGTACAAGTCGTTTACGCGCGACAGGGTCCTGTTGGGCCTGAGCGCCAGGAAATAACGTGAACGAGAACGTCCCCGTCCCCATCGACAGAAGCTCTCCGCGCGACCTGGCGCGCGTCGGGGAAGTCCTTTCGCCGCGACCGCCCGCGGCGCCGATGGATCATGTCCGCCGCGTACTGATGATCCTTCGGCGGCGCTGGCTGCCCTTTCTTCTCGTTTTCCTGATCTCACTCGCGGTGATCGGCGCCTATCTGATGCGCCGGATACCCCAGTTCACGGCCACCGCGACCATGATCGTCAACTCGCGCGTGCTGAACGTCCAGGCGAAGAACGAGGACGTGGTGCCCGTCAACACCGCCGAGGACGAGGCGGTCAATTCCGAGATCGAGATTCTCCAGTCCACCGGCGTCGCGCGGCGGGTGATCGCGTCCATGCAGGCGCAGCGCCGCGATTATGGCAGGATCGTCACCCAGTACGACACGCCCCCCCCGCCGCGGGCTGTGCTGGACGCGACGGCCGGGCGCGTTCGGGTGAGCCGTCCGGGCGACACCAACGTGCTGGCCGTGTCCTTCACCGCGGCCGACCCGCAGGTCGCCGCCCAGACCGCCAACGCGTTCGTGACCCAGTATCTGGCTCTCAAGGCAGATTCGCGCCTGGGCGCGGCGCGCACCGCCGATGCGGGGCTCCGACGCGAGCTGGACGCGCTCCGCGGCCAGGTGGTCCAGGCGGAGGCCAGGGTCGCGTCCTATCGCCGGGCGCACGATCTTCTGAGCGCCAACGGCCAGACGCTGACCGAGCAGGAACAGTCGGTCTACAAGCAGCAGGAGGCCACCGCCCAGACCCAGCTGGCCGAGGAACGCGCGCGGCTGGCCACGGCACGATCCCAGCTCCGGCGCGGTTCGAGCGGCGACGACGTGGGCGAGGCGCTGGGATCGTCGGTGGTGAACCAGCTGCGCGGCCAGCGTGCCCAGGCGGGCGCGAGGCTGGCGCAGCTCGAGGCCCGCTACCAGTCCCAGCATCCCGAAGTCGTGCGCGCCCGCCAGGAGGTGGAGGAGGTCGATCGCGAGATCCAGGCGGAGATCCGCCGGGTCGTCTCCAACCTTGAGGCCCGCGTCCAGGTTGCGCAGCAGCGCGCCGGCTCGGCGGGCGGCATCGCCGCGGCGTCGCGCGGCGAGCTGGCCGCGAACACTACGGCGTCGGTCGAACTCAACGAACTGGAGCGCCGAGCCGACGCGCTGAGGACCAACTACAATACCCTGCTTCAGCGCCAGACCGTCGTGGCCAGCCAGTCGGTCGTCGCCGACACCGATGCGCGCCCATTGTCGCCCGCGCTGCCGCCCGAGCAGCCAAGCTCGCCTAACCGCAAGCTCGACGCGCTGCTGGCAGCCGCCATTGCGGTGCTGCTGGCGGGCGGCACGGTGATGGCGCTCCAGCTGTTCGACCAGCGGTTGATCTCGTCGCGCGAGGCGGAAGAGGCGCTGGGCCTGCGCCATGTGGTGAACGTGCCGTCGCTGAACTCAGTCGCCATCGGCGAGGACAAGGGCATCGCCCCCATCGACTTCGTGGTGGACCGGCCTCTGTCGCCGTTGGCGGAGGCGATGCGCAGCCTGTTGTTCGCCATCGAGAACGACGGGCGGGGGGGCGGGATGCGCGTCGTCGGCGTCACCTCGGCGCGGGCGGGCGAGGGCAAGTCCACCACGGCCGCTTGCCTAGCACGCGTGGCGGCGATCAGCGGGCGGCGCACGCTACTGATCGACGGCGACATCCGCCGGCCCAGCGTCGCCGCCATCTTCGGCCTGGTGCCCACCGTCGGGCTGACGGAAGTGCTGGCGGAAGAGGCGCAGGTCCGCGACGCCCTGCTGCGCGACGAGCGTAGCGGCGCCTATATCCTGCCATCACTGACCCAGCGGTTCGAGCACCGGCACATAAATTCGGAAGCGAACCTGCATCAGTTCATGAGCCGGTTGGACCAGGTCTTCGACTTGGTCATCATCGACACGGCGCCTTCGCTGGCGGCGGTCGAGTCCAGGCTGCTGATGAACTTCGTGGACCAGGCGTTCATGGTTGTGCGCTGGAAGCATACGCCGGTGCCGGTTGTGCGGTCGGCGCTGCGTCGACTGGCGGCCGTGCGGGTCCGAGTCTCGGGGCTCATCATGGCGCAAGTGGATATGAAGGCGGTAGCCGCATACGCCTCAGACGACGTCGACCATGAGTATCGGAGCTACGGTTATCCTTCGGCCTGACGCCGGTCCACTGCAGAACCGGTGCGTCGGCGCCCGATCACACCAACGTTAGGATGATGCCCCAGCATACAGACCCGCCCGCGACGACCGCCAGCCAGGAAGCAAGCGAGATGCGGCGGTATCGAGCAGGCGTCGCCATCCAGCTGTGCGAAGAACTCGTCCGGGAGAAGGTCGCATGATCGCTCATGGCGAACGCGTAGAGCCGCGATCCTTCCAGCGCCTTTCCGGTCATGGTTACCGGCGACGGGCCAGTGCCGCGTCCAGGCGAAACTCCGGCCACCGCAGCCGTGCGACTTGTCCAAGCCGCCCTTGTCATTCTCCTAGTCATACCAGGCCTCTCTCCTGATCGTGATTTTGACAAGAAACTGAAATGAATCAACCCCAGTTATGCTGACCTAACCGTGCCGACCGATCATCTACCAGCGAGCGCCGCTGCCGGAGGCCCCAAGGGCATCAATGCGTCGGTGCACGGCGCCCGCGGCCTGTTCTCGGTCTTGGTGTTCGCCTTTCACGTCCACAATTCCGGGCTGGCTACCTTCTGGCCCGCCAGTCACTGGCTAGCCGACCACGCATTTTCCTCACTGAAGTTCGGCGTGGAACTGTTCTTTGGCATCAGCGGCTTCGTGATCGTGGGTGCTCTGGCACGCGCGCCGTCTTTGCGCGCCTTTGCTTGGGACCGAGCGACCCGCATCTATCCGCTGCTGTGGGCGACGCTTCTGGTCATCACCGCGCTGAGCTTGGTGACGGGGCACTGGATGCCGCCGCCGCTCGACTGGACCCTGAACTTTCTTGCACCCCCGCCCGTGTACGACCTGCCGCAGGTGAACCCGGCCGCCTGGTCGCTCGGCTACGAGGTGAGCTTCTATACCCTGGCCGGGCTCTGCTGGGCCGCCGAGCGGCGAGGCGTGAGGTGGCGTCTGGCTGCCGCCATCGGGGGCGCGCTGCTGGTCGTGCTGTTGCCCCGCGCTCTGTTGATGCCGGCAGGCGTGCTGATCGCGGCCGGCCTGCTGGGCCGGCGGCCGCTTGCGTCGCTTGCGCGCCTCCCGGGACTGTGGCTGTTCCTGTTCCTGTTGCTGTGGCGCGAAGCGGAGCTGCTGGCGCCGGGCGGGGACATCGCGGCGCTGACGCCGTTCAGGACGGGTGCCGGCGCCTGGCTCGCCGCCCTGCCGGTGATGCTGGCAGCTGCCGCGGCCGGGTGGCTGACCTTGCTGGGGATCGTGCAGCAGCGCGGCTGGCTCTGCGCGATGCTCCGGTCGGCCCCGCTGCAATGGCTTGGAACGATCAGCTACAGCTTCTACCTGTGGCATCCGGTGGTGATGGCCGCAGCCAAGGCCGCGCTGACGGGCAGCGGGCTGGACGCGCTGCTGGGTCCGGGCGCGCAGCTGGGCTTTGCCACGATCGCCCTGCCCCCTGCGCTGGCGCTGTCGCACCTGAGCCAGGTCTGTATCGAGCGCCGGCTGACGCGCTGGCTACGCCGCCACGGGCCGGGCGAGAACCAGGCCGCGGCGCCCACCACCGCCGTGGCGGGCGAGCAGGCGTCATGACCCTGGTCGCGGATGCCGCAGCCGAAGGAACACGGGACGGTTTCAACCGAGAGGCGGAGCCATGGGCGACCGCGCCCGCCTCCCCGACCGTCGAGGCACATCGCCGGGCCAGCCGCATCTTCGTGCACGTCAACTTCGTTTTCTGCCTGCTGCTTCAGCGCTTCTGCGTGTTCGTCGGCGGTGGAGCCATCTATTGGTGCCTGGCGGCCTTTCTGGGCAGCCTGGGCTGGATGCTGTGGACGGGCCGCGCACGGCTGCGTCCCCTGGCCATCCTCGCCTACGGCGCCTTTGCCGCGATCGCGCTGGTCAGCACGTTGGTGGCGCTCAACACGCCCGACCAGCGCATCAACGGCTTCAGCCTGCCGTCACTCGGTTCGGTGCTGATCCTCTATCTCGGCCTGCTCGTCGCCCCCACGGCGCGGTTCGACGGCTCAGCTACGCTGGACCTGTTCGTGCAGTACGCACGCTGGATCGCGGCGGCCGGTCTCGCACAATATGCGGCGCAGTTCGCCGGCCTGAGCGTGTTCGCCTTTGGCGACTGGGCACCCTGGCTGCGTTCCGTGCTGGTGGAGCCCTATTTCAACTACCACCCGGTGGTGTCCTACGGTTCGTGGATCATGCGATCCAACGGCCTGGTGCTGCTGGAACCCAGCATCTTTTCCCAAGTGCTGATGCTGGCGGTCGTGGTGGACGTGTTCGTGCGGCGCGACTGGCGTTTCCTGCCGCTCTACGGGCTGGCCTACCTGTCTACCTATGCCGGCACGGGGCTGCTGGCCTTTGCCATCGCGGCCGTGCTGTCGCTGGTCTTGGCGCCGCGCGCTTCGGGACGGTTGGCGCTGCTGCTGGCCGCGGGCGCAGTGCTGGCCCTGCTGGGAGCGCTGGTCGTACCTGGAATGGTTGCAAGCCTTGCCGGACGGAGCAGCGAACTCAACTACTCGGGCAGCAGCGGGTACGCGCGCTACATGGTCCAGTTCGACGTGCTGGGCGCCTTCTCCGGCGAACTACGCACGCTGATCGGTTTCGGGCCGGGCGCGCTGGAACGGATGCGGATCAGCGTGGCGGGCAGCGTCAACCCGGTGCTCAAGATCGTGTTCGAGTATGGGATTGTCGGCCTGATCCTGTTCGCCGCCTGTGTGGTCGGCACATGGTGGCGGCGCGACATGGCGCTCGTGTCGCTCTACCTGCTCGTCAACTATCAGCTGGGCGGCGGCTACCTGCTGTTCATGCCCTTCGTGGTGCTGGTCACGCTGCTGTGTCTGTGGTCGGCGCCGGTAAGGGCGGACGGCTATTTGGACGGCGCCGCCCGCGTCGACCGGCGCTGAAGGAAGCGGCGCAGAGGCCTGGGCACGGCGGTACGCAGCGCGACGCGGGCGAGGAAGCCGGGGAGCAGGCGCGGGGACAGCAGCCGCAGGGCATCCGCCCAGCGGCCCCCGGCGGCCAGCCGCGCCGCCGTGCCGCTCAGGTGCCGCGCGCGCATGTCGCGCGCCTCGGCGGACCCGTCCGCGTCGCCGCGCCGCGCGACGGCCCCGATGAAGCGGCAGTCCTCGGCCTCCAGCTCGTAGGGACGATAAGAGGCGAGCTCGATCAGCTTGGCCGGCACCGCGCGGGTGACATAGGCGCGCTCCGCCTCGTCGAGCTCCTCGCCCGCGAGCGCCAGGATCCGCTCCAGCGAGCCTGCCGCCTCGTACTGCTTGAGCCGGGCGCGGTCGAAGCGCAGGTCCGGCCGCCCCGCCCGCCGACGCCGCGCGGACAGGCCGGCGAGCTGCGACCCCAGAGCCATGATGCGCCCGTTGAGCGGCGAGCCGCTGGAGATGCTGGCCTCGTGCATCCGATAGTCGGCCAGCACGTCGGGTAGGTTCACCAGCGCACCCTGCTCCGCCAGCCGCCAGTAGAGGTCGGTGTCCTCGGCGTGGAAGGCGTAGCGATAGCCGCCGGCCGCGACCATCGCCGCGCGCCGCGCGGTCAACAGCGGGTGGATGACGTACGGCTCGCGTGAGGGGATGGCGAAGGCGTCGGCCTTGCCGGGCGGCTCCGGGAGCGCGACCGTGCCCGTCGGTCGGCCATCGCCATCGACGTGCCGCGCCGCAGCCCCCACTGCCGCCACCTCCGGATGCGCGCGCAGATAGTCAACCTGGATCCGCAGCCGTTCGGGATAGGCCAAGTCGTCTGCGTCGTGTCGCGCCAGGAACTCCGCCCTGCAGAAGCCCAGGCCGAAGTTCAGCGCTTCCACGATCCCCCCGTTCGGCCGGGTGTGCACCCGCACCCGCGGATCCTCGGCCGCGAGACGCGCCAGGATGGCGGGCGTGTCGTCGGTGGAGCCGTCATCCACTACGTGGATCAGCAGGTCGGTGAGCGTCTGGCGCTGGATGCTGTCCACCGCGCTCTCGACCGTCGCCGCGGCGTTGTAGGCGGGGATCAGCACGTCCACGAGGGGTTCGATCACCGCTTGTTCCCCATGATCTGCACGTAGCGCCGCTCCAGCCAGCCCTTGACGCCCGGCCGTCGCGCCACGGGCGACGTGTTGCCCACGTAGTGCCGCCGGAACAGTCCCTGGTGGCTGGAACGGTCCAGCACGCTGTATTCCAGCCATAGCGCGCTCTCATCCGCCACCCGCCGGTGCGGATGCCGGTCCAGGATCGGCAGGATGGCGCGCGTATAGGCGATGGGGCCCGTGGTTCGCAGCACGCCCCACCAGCCGACGCCCGTATGGCGGATGCTGTAGGAGGCGATACCGGCCAGCACGCGCTCGATCACCGCGCGAAGGTACGGGTGGCCGGGCACGCAGACGATGTGCCACTGCTGGAACTCGCCGCTAGGCACATCCGCCAATTCGGGGTGCAGGCCCCACCCCTCGTGTGGTTCGCCAGGTTCGTTGCGCCACTGGGACAGCAGAAAGCGGTCGTCGGGCCGGATCACCTGATCGATGGGCCGCGCGAAGCGGCTCTTCACGTCCAGGTAGACGCCACCATGGCGATAGAGCGCCAGGTAGCGGAAGAGGTCGGCGCGCGCCGCGCCGTATTCGGGCGCGATGCGGCGATACCAGCGCAGCATCGCGCGGCCGTAGTCGCGCTCGACCAGCGCCTCAATCCCCGCATCGTCCAGCACGCGCTGGTCCCAGCCTGGATTCGCGGCGGCCATCGCCGCCACGTTGTCGCGCAAGGGGCCCACCAGCGCGGAGGCCGGTGCGGTCCGCCACAGGATGCGTGGGATCGCGTCGCCCATGGGCACGTGCGGCACGGCTGGCGGCGCTGCGCTCACCCGCGTCCCGGCCCCGCCAGGTTCAGGCCCGACACGCCCAGTAGCAAGCTCTTCACCTGCGACCCCAGACCCGGTTTCGGCACGTTGAGCCGCTGGAAGTCGCGATACGCGTGATACCGGCCAGCGACGGTCGGGCGGTCGAAGATGCCGGCGTGCGCGTCCATCAGGGCGCGCCGCTGCTCGAAGCGCTCGGAGGCGGCACGCGCAGCCTCCGCGAACGGGCCGCGGCGTGACGCGATCTCGGCGAAGATCGCAACCATGCGGCCGTTGATGATCGCCTGTTCCCGCCACCGCTTCTTACGCACCCGCGTCAGCGAAGCGATCCGCCCATACTGCCGCCCTTCCGACACGCCGACCACGTTGCCGCCGTGCTGGCGATAGAGGATCAGCGGCGCTGACACGATCGACACGCGGCCGAGTGCGGCGCCCAGCATGTAGACCCAGGTGTCGTGCGACAGCGGCAGCTTCTGGTTTTCGGGCTGGGGCGGTCGGCGGGCACGGTCAATCAGGTGCACCAGCTCGCGCCGGATCACGATCGAGTTGCCCCAGCCTTCGTGATACGGGTCCAGCTCCAGCGGCTCGCGTACCCGGTCCACCTGGCCGCCCTGGTCCCAGTGTAGTCCGGTCGGCCGCAGGTTCGCGTCCACCACCGTCAGCGCGTGCAGCGCGATCAGGCTGTTGTCGTCGCTTAAGCGCCCGGCGCACAGCTCCAGCTTGTTGGGCAGCCACACGTCGTCCTGGTCGCAAAAGGCGACCACCTCGTGCTCGCACGCCTCGGCCGTGCTGAGGAAATTGTCGGAGAAGCCCATGCGCGGGGGCTTGTCCAGCACGCGCACGGGGAAGGGCGCGGTGCGCGCAAAGGCGCGGATCACCGCCAGCGTGTCGTCGGTGGAGCCGTCGTCGCCCACCACCAGCTCGGCCGGGGGGATCGTCTGGCCGGCGATACTCGCCAGCTGCTCGGGCAGGTGCCGGGCCCCATTATAGGTGGCCATGGCGACGGAGACCTTCACGGGCGGCTCCCTTGCGGTGTCGAGCGGGCGCCCCGGAGGCGGGTGAGCGGGCGGAGAACCCGCTCGCCCGCGCGCCGCAGGTCGGGGGCCAGCGGGTGGTCGAAGAACAGCAGCGCGCCCACCCATAGCGCGACGCCCAGCGCCACCGACGCCAGGAGGGCGGCCAGCGGCGGCAGGCCGTCCCCGCTCCCCAGCATCAGCAGCGCGGCCGGGCCCACCGCCAGCAGCGTGGCGACAGCGGAGCGAAAATAGATGCGCCAATAGTCGCGGCCCACGGTCTGCGTCATCGCCAGCACGTGCGGGCGGTAGAGCGCGATGGCGAGCATCGCGTCCAGCATCCGCGTCGCGGCCGCGACCTCCAGGCTGTGCAGGCAGCCAAGGGCGAACAGCCCGGTTCCCACCACCACGCGGATCGTCTCGATCCGCGTCTGCTCCTTCAGCCGGCCGGTGGCGGTGAACAGCTCCCAGGTCATGGTGACGCTGGTGAGCAGGACGGAGCTGGCGGCCAGAAACGCCAGCGGCACCACCGCGGGCACCCATTGCGGCCCGTACACCAGAACGACGAACGGTTTGGCAACCACCGCCAGCCCGGCAAAGGCCGGCCACAGCACCGCCGTCATCACGGCGCTGGTCTGGAGGTAGCGGGCGCGCAACGACCCCTGCGCCCGGTGCGTGTCGGCAAAGTCGACCAGCAGCACGCGCGACACGATGCCCGCCAGGTTCTGCCACACCAGCATGTTCAATCCGTTGGCGCGGTTGAACAGGCCCAGCGCACTCAGGCCCTGCATCCGGCCCAGCACCAGTTCCGTCACGCGGCCCTGCATCTGGTGGACACCCGACACCGCGAGCATCTGGACGCTGAAGCCCAGGATGCGCCTGGACGAACCCAGGCCTGGGCGGAACTGGTTGAACCCGCGCCCGGTGATCATCGCACCGGCCGTGTAGGTCACGCCATAGGCCAGCTGCGCCCAGGCGATGCTGAGATAGCCCCCGCCGGTCGCGACCAGGGCGATACCCACCGCGGCGTGGGTGACGGTCGCCGCCGTGCCGATCAGCGCCAGCGCCTTGAACCGTCCCTCGCGTTCCAGCCGTGCCATGGGCAGGAAAGAGAGCGTGCCGAGCAGGGGACTGATCGCCAGCACGAACAGCACGTCGCGCACGCCGAGATCGCCCAGCGATCTGCCCCCCAGCGCGCCCGCCCCCACGATCAGCAGCGCGAACAGCAATGTCAGCCCGGCATTCAGCGTAAAGGCGGTACGCAGGAAGTCGTCCGTCAGCTTCTCCTCGCGCACAATCAGCGCGGGCAGGCTCAGCTGCTGAATAATCGACAGGAAGCCGACCAGTGCCACCGCAATGGCGTAGACGCCCATTTCGTGCGGGGACAGGTAGCGCGCGAACACCACAGAGGTCGCGAACTGGAGCACGAAGCCGACGAACTGTGCCGCCCCCAGCCAGGATACGGACCTACGAAAGGACATGGACGCCCCCACGATGCGCGATCACCACCGGGTCCTCGCATTGGCGGCGGCCAGGGCGCGGCGATAGGCGCGTTCCCACAGCGGTGTGGGCTTCCGCTCGCTCCTCGCGAGCTTGGCCCGCTTGCGCGCCAGGTCCTCGCCCGACAGCACGGGATGGTACAGACGCGGCGCCCCGTCGCCCACCACGAAATCGTCTCCGTCGATCACGTCCGTGTAGGTGAAACCATGGTCGTCGTAGAAGGTCGGCCCCAGCGCGTTCAGGTCCACCGACGAGAGGCCGGCTGCCGCGACGGCGGTGGCCACGAACGCTTCGTCATTGGGCCAGAGCAGCCGCCGCAGCGGCCGGCGGCCGTGCTGGCGCCGCTTAGCCAGTAGCGCGTCGGCCGCACGCGCGGACAGGCGCACCACGGGGAAGAAGCAGCGCCGCGGAACCGCGTCGCTGGCTGCGACTGACGCGCACCACCACCAGCCCCGGTCGGTGTCGCGGACATGGGCGGCCAGCAGGTCGATCTCCGCCCGTGCGGCACAGGCGGCGAAGAAGGCGGATGCGTCCCCGCCGATCCGAACGTCGTAGTCGACCATCCAGAAATGCGCTTCCGCCGGATGCTGGCGGCGTGCCAGATAGAAGCCGTAGTCGCCGCATCGCCAGCCATAGTCGGCCGGGCGGTGAAGGCCGAACGCCTCCACACCCGCGTCGGTCACCGACACCTTGGGCAGGCCGCCAGTGTCCACGGGGCCGCGCCGCTCGTCCACGAGTGCCGCAACTGCCTCGCCCGATGCAGCGGCGAGCGACCTGGCAAGAAATTGCACGGCCGGATTCACCCTAGTGGTGCGAACAAGTATCACGGTTCCGGACGTACACCCCGCTGCTCTTTGCTGCGTTGCAACAACGATAGCGCTAGGAGCGCTACCGGTCCAGTCGGGCGGCCAGCCAGCGCCGGACAGGCCGGTCATAGTATCGGTCCAGCCACCAGCAGCCGCCGACCAGCAGCACCGCCAGCGACCATCCCGCGAACGGTGCCAGCGCCTCGTAGCCCGGCAGTACGCGCCGCAGGACCGCCTCGTACAGGAGGGAAGCGGGCTGATGCACCACGTAGAGCGCGTAGGACGTGGCACCCAGCAGCCCGCACAGACTGGCCCATCGACCCCGCACGTCGGGATAAGCGCAGAGCAGGGTGACTGCCGGGAAAACCAGAAAGATCAGGCCCAGTTCGGCACGCTGCTGCATCCACGGGATCAGCAGCCAAGCCGCCGTGGTCAGAAGCGCCGCGACGGCCGTGGCCATCGCGAGCCAGAGCCGTCCGGCCTGGCGGTCGTATATGCGGAAGAGCAGAACACCGGCAAAGAAGGAGAAGCTGACCCGCGCCAGTGCCACGGGCGCTTGGTCGGCATCCCAACCCGCGTCGACTGTCCCGGTCGCGCGGACCAGCGCGACCAAGGCAGCGCCCGACACGGCAGCGATCACGAGCAGCACGGCTGACGACAGCCGGCGTATGACTGCCGCGTAGACGGCGTTCGCCACCAACTCGTAGGTCAGCGACCAGCGCGGTCCGACGATGGCGGGTGTGCCCCAGTTGGGTAGCATCAGCGCCGCGGATACGAACGCTTGGGCGAACAGGCCCCAATCGATCCCTCGTTCGGGCAGCTGCGCCTCGCGCCCCAGCAAGGCCATAGTGCCCAGCACCAGTCCCACGACGTAGAGGGGGTAGAGCCGGATCAAGCGCAGTGCCATGAAGCGGCGCCACGTCATAACGCGACGCAGCCGATCCTCGTAGGAATAGGCGATCACGAAGCCGCTCAGGACGAAGAACAGGTCCACGGCAAGGTATGTCGAAGGCCAGGCATCCGCTGCGTACAGCCAAGCGGTGTGCCGTTGCAGCACAGCAAGCGCAGCCAGCCCCCGTAGCGCGTCCGCCAGATGGAAGATCCGACGGCGACCCGTAGCGGAACGGTCACTGACTTCGGTGGGCGCGCTGCCGTGCACCTGTATTTCTTTCCTCGCCTGCCTGCGGTCCAGCCATATGCCAGTGATGGCATCCTCGGTACAGTGGGGGGGGGCGGTGAGCCTCGGACCTGTCAGCGGTTCTTACACCTGCCGCCGTTTACCGCCTCCTCATGTCAGCAGGGCTTACAATTTGGTAAATGACATCACAAAAATTGGCGGAAATAAGGGTGTGGCACAACCTTTGCGTGGCTAAAGCAGGTTTCGCATTGGCGCGACTTGGTACGAGGGGACATACATCATGAAGAAGCGCTTGTTGTCGCTGGTTGCACTGGGCACAGCCATGGCGGCCGCCTCGCCGGCCGCGGCCATTACCTTCCTGTTCGCCGCCGGCGCCCCGTCGCCGTCGACCGGTTTCAACGTCGTTGCCAACTTCAACGACGGCAGCTTCAGCGGCTTCACCACCACGGGCAACGTGCAGGTCAAGACCCCGCCTGCCGACGGCAACGGCGCGCCGCCGGCCAACTCGTCCCCATCGGGTACGCCCTACCTGTCGGTCCTGGCCGGCGGCACGGCGACCTACACCTTCGCCCAGCCGGTGTCGGCGTTCCAGTTCGACTGGGGCTCGGTCGACAGCTTCAACCTGGTGACCATCCGCATCCAGGGTCAGGCGAACGACACGGTTGTGCCGGGCACGGACTTCATCACGCCGGCGAACGGTAACCAGGCCGCGCCCGTGACCAACGGCCTGTTCACTGTGCTCGGCACGTCGGGCGAGCTGTTCACCAGCATCACGCTGTCGTCGAGCACCAACTCTTTCGAGATCGACAACCTGGCGGTCGGCTCGGTGCCCGAGCCCGCGACCTGGGGCCTCCTGCTGCTCGGCTTCGGCATGGTCGGCGTCGGCCTGCGCACACGTCGTAAGGCCAGTGTCAGCTTCGGCTGAGACGCTTTCGGCTGAGACACGACTTGCTTTCCCGGGCCGCTCCCATCGAGCGGCCCGGTTTTTTGTACTTGGTGCTCGGTCATAGCCGGCCCTGGCTCTGTCAGACCTACGTGGCAGGGGCGGGGCAGGGGCTCTGTCAAACCAACGTGGCACCTGAAATTCGGCCCTGATACGATCGCGCAGTGCCCCGCAGATCCCGCGCTTTGCCGCCGTCGCCGTTCCGCCGGTTCAACTCGTCCCCTGAGGTGATCCGGCTGGTGGTGCTCCTGTACGTGCGCTTCCCGCTGAGCCTGCGGAACGTGGAGGACCTGCTGTTCGAACGCGGCATCGACGTCTGCCACGAGACGGTCAGGTTCTGGTGGAACAGGTTCGGTCCGCTGTTTGCGGGCGACATCCGTCGCCAGCGCGTGAGCCGCATGCGTGGGTTCCGCCACTGGCGCTGGCACCTGGACGAGATGTACGTGAAGCTAAACGGCGAGATGGTCTATCTGTGGCGGGCGGTGGATCATGAGGGCGAGGTGCTCGAGAGCTACGTCACCCGCACCCGCGACAAGGGTGCAGCGCTCACCTTCATGAAGAAGGCGCTCGAGCGTCACGGCAGCCCCGAGGCCATCACCACCGACGGCCTGCGCAGCTACGGTGCTGCCATGAACGAGTTGGGGAACAGGGACAAACAGGAGACAGCCGGCTGGGCGAACAACCGGGTGGAGAACAGCCACCTGCCGTTCCGACGACGGGAGCGGGCCATGCAGCGCTTCCGGCAGATGAAGTGCCTGCAGAAGTTCGCCTCCGTCCACGCCAGCTTCTCGAACCATTTCTCTCTCGAACGCCACCTTGTTGATCGTCAGACCTACCGGGAACGTCGCTCCGTCGGCCTGGCGGAGTGGCAGAAGCTCATCAGCTAGGCGGCTGCCTTCAAAGACCGACATGCATCGTGTGGAGACGAGTTCGCGTTAGACTGACAGCACCGCCACACCGTCTTCCTGCGCTCTGGGTTTCCGCTAAATTTATGATTGCCAGCAACGGGTTATGCGCCCGTTGTAGCGTCTATAGACGCGCCGATCTGCTGCTTTCGCAGGCGGGGGCCTGTGCCGCGTCTCTCCCCTAGATGATTAATCGATTTCGTGGGTGTTTTGGACGGCTAAGCGTGTCAGTTGATCGGAGCGTAAAAAAAAGGGGCGGTTGGCCCTTTGGGGATGACGAACGATGCGCAGCGCGCCGCGGTACCGCGAAGCTTATCCGAGGTTGCCGGTCACCCAGCTCCACCGCGCCGCGCGGGCGGACGCTGGGCAGGTCACCTGGCGTAACCGGGAGCGCGTCGCGATCGGCAGCGCGGCGGTGACAGACCTGCCGGAGCACG
>Ga0325401_1000576_pt1 | contig 27393 bp, 21 predicted proteins | sample PopdelMetagenome_FD_205666 | JGI IMG/M metagenome (GOLD analysis project Ga0325401, IMG submission 205666) | Populus deltoides microbial communities from Bellville, Georgia, United States - Xylem-PdKOR-R2 | ecosystem: Host-associated > Plants > Phyllosphere > Stem > Wood/Secondary xylem | place...
ATGAACCAAACCAGAAGCAGCCATATTTGTTCATGAATTGAGGAGGAGTGATGCTTGCATGCACTGCAAAAAGTGTCGATGGAGTCTGGATTTAAGATACAGTACTGCCACTACTGCTCTCTGCAATTTTCTTGGAATAATTTGCTGTTGAGAATTTTATAAAGTGGTTTTGAATCAATTTAATTATTGGATTTTGGATTAGTATTTTAGTGGAGGTGGCGGTGATGGGAGAGGAGGAGATGATCACCAACCGGAGGCGGAGGATTTTAATACACGGGAGGTGGAATTAAAGGGTTAGTTGGACATGGTGATGCTCGATGAGCTAGCTAGTGACAGCCACAAAATAATGGAGGCATATTTGGAGTTGGTTGTGTGACATTAATTAATTAATTAATTTTATTGGTAGAGAAAAAAATAATTTAATAATTTATTAAGAAAAAAAAATCAGCATGAAATTGACTAAAAAAATATCTTATCAGATGTCAACGAGTTAAAAGATAGTGCTTTGGGAATTCTGTAAGCGTATAAAAAAAACCTTTTACTATGAACTGCTCTACTTTATTTTTAATATATAGTATTTAACATCAGTTCTCATTCACATGTTTCTGATTTATTTGCTTACAGCATTATACTTGCATGTAACATGTCCGAATATTATATGGTTATGTTTGATTATATATATATATATATATTTATTTTATACTAAATTAAAACTATAGTCTTTTAATAATAATAAAAAATTAACAAGCATGTGTAAGCCTTCTTGTACGTTCTTATTGCTGGACCTTCTTTGAGATGTTGTGAGCTGATTAATATGAAAAATAATATGTCATGTAAAATGAAATTTTTTTCGTAAATAAACCTTGGTAATGCAACCAATAGCTAGCTTGGTAGAGCTTGTCCTTTTCTTCTCTGGGTTGAGATTTCGATTAAAGAAGACGCTTATCCATGTCTAATATCGGCGTTTAATAATGTGATAACGGTTATTTTAAAAATATTTTTTATTTAAAAATTATTTTAAATATTAATATAATAGTTTAAAAATAAAAAATAATAATTTGAAATAAAAAAATGAATTAATTAGAAATGCTATTTTGAATGCAATTTTAAATTATTCTTAAAAATATAAATATAAGACATTGAAACCAATTTAAGTTTTTCAAAATCAATAATTAAAACCTTTATTTAAATGAAATCTTATAACATAATTAATTATCATATTAAAGAGGAGTATAAATTAATGAATTCATAGCATCTATAAAATCACCGCAAAAACAAACACACTTTAAACTTAATTCCATCTTAATATGCTCATAAAAAAAAATAACCTCAGGCATTCACCGTGAAACTACTTCGTTTGATCAATATTATTGAAGAAGATTAAGGCTTTTCTTAAAAAAGAAAAAAAAAGATGTTTTGAAGTACATGAGTAACTTATAATTATATAATTGATAAAATAACTTGAAATACATTAGTTAACAATTTATTAATCTTTTTTCCTATAACTAATGAAAGAATTTATTTCCTATAAGTAATGATGATGATAATATTAATAATAATAAAGACATTCTTTTCCTGTACAATTTTAGTGCATTGCAAGGGGAATGGAAGGGGGTACGAAGTTTTTAAAAGCATGGTTTTGATTGTTGTTTGAAGTAATTTTTGCTTAAAAATGCATTAAAATAATATTTTTTTTATTTTTTTAAAAAAATTATTTTCAACATTAGCACATAAAAACAATTTAAAAATACTAAAAAACTAATTCGAAGCTTGCGAAAATAAATAAAATTTAATAAAAAAATTAGTTCAACTACAGCTCCAAACAAAATAAATCTCTTTTATAAAGAAGTTAAAAAGTAGTATTTGATAGGAGGAATAGATATGAAAAATGAAAGTTAAGATAGAGACAGAAGAAGAAAATAAAAGGATAAATAAGTATCATCTATAGATTATTTGATTGACAAGGAAAGAGAATGAACAATGAGATTTAATTTATTAAAATTTAAATAAATAAAAAAATAAAAATCAATCCATATAAATTAGAAGAAATGAAAGTAAAAAAATGGGAATAATATTCTCATATTGTTAGATTTTCAATACAAACTAATAAAATCTCTTTTCAATACAAGCTAAATAACTATTCTTTATATTTACTTTAATTACTTTTCCCTAACAAATTATCTTCATCTTCTTTTCCAATTTATATATAATCCAGATAAACTCAAATTAATGTTTGACCATTAAAATTAAAATCTTTTTTCTTATAAGATATGTCCTAATCATAGCGGGGTAATTAATTTTTAAATTTTTTTAATTAAAATTTAAGATAAATCAAATCGAGGAAGAGTAGTAATAGTAATAATGTTTGTTTTAATTTAATTTAGTATTCGTTTATTATTATAGTACCTTTTACTTTTTAAAGTATTTTTTAAATTAATTTTTACTTGACAAATATTAAACTGATATATTATTTGATGTTTTCAATAATTTTAATATTTTAATATAATATTTTTTTTAAAATATCTAAATAAAATTAATAAAATTTTCAATTAAAAAATAATTTTAAAAATAAGTTTATATACTTTTGAAAAATCAGACACAATTAACTACTTTACTTTTATATACTTTTTAACAATAACAATATTCAACTTGGGGGCCATACCCACTCATTCAACACACAAAATTTATTGGCTCCACCGACCCATCCACTCCAAAATTACAATTTGCCATTTCCATGTCCAATAAACGACAGCGTTTGACTCAAAAATTTCTTCACTCATCCCCCACAAGTTTTGAATATCACTCGTCGATTAGAGAAAAAGCCCTACAAAAGTTAACAAGTCAAACACATACTCACCGTACACGTGTCCAAAGAAACAAAACCTCATCCCTTTCGGACTCCTTACCGCCAAATTCCACTCCTATCACTTCCCAATTTAAATACCCAAACCACCCCTGCTCATTAACCCTCATCCAACGACCGCTAACTACCCGTACACCTTAACTCAATCTCAACCGTTGAGTTAACACTTTCAAGTTTATCCGTTCGATTACTCTCTCACTAATCTCACCCTCCATTTAATCTCAAAAAGAAATTCAAAATCTCGCTAGGGGGCGAGAGAGAGAGAGAGAGAGAGGGAGAAACCGAGGAAGAAACCACAGAAAAAACCCTTAAGCTCCCTGATTAGCTTTTCACAAACAGTAATTACTGAGTTTAATTGAGAGCTAAAAACTCTACTTCTTTTGGGTTTTTTCTTTTAAATTTCCTTATACATATATAAAAAAATATGAAACGAAGAGAGAGTTAGAGTTAGTTGCTGTGCAGATTTTTTTACTTTTACTTTTTTTTTGTTTGTGGAAGGAGGGATTTTGTTGTTCTGATTTTTGATGGAACAGAGTGAAACGGTGACGGAATACACGCCAAAGAAATTGGCGCCACAGAAATTGGATTTCACGGCGCCGATTTGTAGAACTGCGCCGGCGAATGTCCCGTCCCAGACACAGCAAGGGCAGGTGAATTTGCAGACACAAACTCCTCCGAGGCCGGAAATGCTTCCCCCTCCATATCAGGCACGGCCGGTGTCGCAGCATGAGGTGGTGGCGGTGGCGGTGGCGCAGCGGATACCGCACCCGGTGCATAAGATTTCGGCAATGCCGCGGGGGTGAGTTTTGAAAAATAAAAATTGAAACAGCTCTCTGCTTTCGTTTTTTTTCTTTTTTCTTTTGTTTGTTTTGGTTTTAGTGTAATTATTTATAATATTTAGCATTAAATTGGGACATTTTTAAAAATTATAATTTTTTTTATATATATAAGAAATCATTTTTTTTAAAAAATTTTTGATAAATTAAAAAGTAGTGTCATTTGTGGATTAAATATATTATAATAGGACTCTGTACATTAAATATAATGAGATTCAAGATGGACTGTGTTTTTTTTTAAAAAAAAAATTATTGTTGTTAAAATTGCTAACTTGGCAAATAATTTGTGTGAAATTCCTCTTTCAGCAAGCAAGACTCCCCTGGATCACGGCTGGCGAATGATGGCACTCCTAAGAAACCAAAGCAATGTAATTGTAAAAATTCGATGTGCTTGAAATTGTAAGTGCTAGTGGGACTTTCTTAAGTATGAAAGATTGTTTATTTGTGGTTTAATGTGAATTTAAAATGCTCTGTGGGGGAGATGGCATGTTATCCTTCCATAGATTGCATTGAAATGCCATTATGATTTTATTTTTCGGGGATATCATTAGCATGAGAGTCATGATTACCTCAATTTTTTTCATTACTGATCATTTTTCTTTCTGTTCAAGAAGTCCTGAGGGTGGGAACTGGAATTTTCTTTGACCTCTGTTAACTAATCCCATCTCTTGTTCTTTTAAGTTGTGGAATATCTCGTCATGATGTAGGTGAGTATAGTGTTGATTTCATGTGATTGTTTTTTTTCCATGTGTATCTAGGAATTGGTGAAGTTGATTGAATGAAGTTGTGAGTTCTGTTTCCCTTACCGTATGATTTAGCAGAAATACAATTTGTTGGGTTTTGCATTGAATTTTTAAGTAATTAGATGTGCAATTTTAATTTTGTAATGGATCATTATTTTTCCCAAAATCTTCCTTTTCATGATTAACAAGCAACTTCCTGGACCTTTTAGGTATTGCGAGTGCTTTGCTGCTGGAATTCATTGTAATGGTTGCAACTGTTTAAATTGTCGAAACAATGTTGAAAATGAAAAAGAGAGGAAAGAGGCAGTTGAAACAACCCTTCAGCGTAATCCAAATGCTTTTAGACCAAAGATTGCTAGCAGTCCGCATGGATCTCGGGATACTACGGTATGTATGTATTTTGTCTATTTCACTTCTTGAATGATAATGTTTGACATCTGATGATATTTTCTGATTTGATTGTTTTGAACTTTCCTAAATAATTCTATATGTGTACTACAGGCATCATTTATTTGAATCCAATGGCTGGGCATGAGTAATTCGTTTTGAGTTTGAGCACCGTCCATTCCATTTGAATTTTATTTGGCATAAGCACATAGATCATTCTTATCAAAGCCTGCTCCCTTTGTACAATCTGCATTGTTTCTATTTTCACCCTTACTTTTCCATGAAGTAAGGTTCATTGGCAAAGAAATGTTTTCTGTGACTGCTATAGGCTAAAGATTGAACTAGAAGAGATTCATGTATTAGTTCTTAGATCAAAATGAATTTCTTATTTTTGTTCAAGAATTGAATTTTTATTTGTCAGCTATAGTTTCTATTCTCATTATGGCTCGCAATCCATCTAAAACTTTCCAATTTTTTTTTTAAAAAAACCCAGGAAGATGCACAGGAAGTTCAAATGTTGGGAAAACACAATAAAGGATGTAATTGCAAGAGATCAGGGTGCCTCAAGAAGTATTGTGAGTGCTTCCAAGGAAATATCTTCTGCTCTGAGAATTGTAAATGCTTGGAATGCAAGAATTTCGAAGGTAGTGATGAAAGAAGGGCTCTCTTTCGTGGCAGTCCTCATACCACAGCTTATGCGCAACAGGCAACGAATGCAGCAATTAGTGGGGCCATCGGATCATCTGGCTATGGGACCACTTTGGCATCCAAGAAAAGGAAAAGTGAGGAACTGTTTGGCATAGCAACCAAGGATCAGTCTGCTCACAGTACTTCGAAATTCTCACAGGTTACTTTCATAATGTTCATAGATGAGAGATCTACTTCATCCTTATAATGTTTCACTCTTTATGTTTAACTGTTGAAACATAATGCGAATGGGAAAATGATATGTATACAAACATATGAACTAAATTTTCTTACAAACTGATGTGCTAACTGATAAATGCAGGCCCCACGAATATTAAATGTTTGGTTAAGAATGAAAAGAGTAATTGCCAGACTGTTTTGTATGAAAATTTTGTATGTATAGAATTGCTTTTTTGGATTACTTCATAATCAACCCACCATTGAAAGCCGTACTTCTATATTAGGGGTGTTGCTTCAATGAAAATAAACTCTTTGCCCTTCAAATATTGGCTGCCATGTTTTTTGTTCCTGTAATTTATTGCTTCAAAATACTTGTTTAGTGCTTTTGGATTTCAAGAATAGCTATGCTAACAGTCTGAATGTTCTTTGAGAAGGAAAAAGCTTACACATTTTAGCTCATCTTTAACATTGATAAATATAGAATTTATTTATTTTTAATCTCATTTCTTCCCAGTTCAAAATAGTAACTTGATGTTCTTTCATCTTTTTCCTTTATTAATTTTTTATTTTATTTTCCACTAGGGAAATACACTGAGGAATTCTGCTGCCTTTTCATCTCCATTATCTGTCCCTGTTTCTCGCACTACTAATGGGGCAGTATTGGGATCAACAAAACCCACATACAGGTAACACCTTTTCTGTAATTCTCCTGCACAATGTTAATGAAACTTTTGTCCTTTTTTTTCTATCAATTCAAGAACCGAGAACTGACTAGCTCACATCCACATGAGTGAAGGTCCCCATTGGCAGGTGTACTCAAACCACAGTTTGTGAAGGAGATATGCACCCTCTTGGTCACGATTTCAGGAAAAGCAACAGAGGCACTTGCAGGTTTTCCTTTGCCTAAAGAAAAAAATGTGCCTGTTTCTCTGCATTTTATTTATAGCTATGTTTCCAGGAGTTTCTAGTTTTTTTTGTGTCAATCAGTACACAGAAAACTTTAGAATAATATGTTGCCTGATTATGTTGTTGTTTAAAGATATCTGGAAACATATCAACTGTGCTGCCAAGGAAAAAAAAAACTATTATCTACAATTATCATGAAATACCTATTTCATATAATTTTGTTTCCAAGTCCAGTTACTTGATGAGATCCACGCTGAAGTATATTTTTTTTATTAGATTGATGGAAATTCAGTTTCTATCATTAAGTGGTGAAGAGGTAGTAGTTGGAGGGACAGGGTTGTAGAGCTATCTGGGACTAAAGAGAGAAGATTTACCTGTGGAGAGGGAACAATACCCCCACCCCATGCAACAATTTGAATAGCACAGCATCAGTCATCACCTGCTATAACATCTGATATTTTAGCCATTTATTAAGGTCTTGAGCTTGATATTTAGCATTTATTTCCTCAAGCACCGTTGCCTTTGGAATTCTATTGGTTAGTTAATGAAAATATATTTTTCTTCACGTTTCTATTTATTTCTCATAGAAAAATGTTACCAGATAAGTTTGCTAGAAAATTGGTTAGTGTGAGCATCTGGGAGATGTCAGATGGTTATCTGTTTCTTTGTGATGTAAGATATTTGATTCACTCTCAATCATTAACTGATCATTTCCAGGAAAAGTAGGAAAAATGGATACACGGTCCGAGAGAGAGAATATTGAAACTTATTCTGCTTCTCCCACTCAAGAGAAGGAAAGTAGTCTAAAAGGATGGAATGCCATAGAACACATGCCTGATGACTGTCTAAATGGGAACAAAGCAGAAAAAGATGGAAGCATTGATTCAGGTGATGTTGAGAATGCCAGGCCATCCTCCCCTGATATTGATTTGATGTGCCATGAAGAGGAGATGATGTTTATGGAAATGGGGTCCCCAATTGGAGTGGCACGGCTTTGTCAAAGCAAAACTCAGAAACCAGATGATGGATATGAGTGCTCACAGCTCCACGCAGAGCAGGAAAAGATCATCTTGACCAGTTTCCTCGATATTCTTAATACAGTGAGCACTTATGGTAGCATAAAAGTATGCCAATCAGGTATTTCCTGCCTACTGAAAAAACCATGCATAACGTGTTCAGCTGCTGCATTAAATCTGCTAAGATTCTCACATAATTAAATCTTTCCCAAAAGACTGGTTAATTTGGCTCTTTCATGAAAGAGGCATTCTCCAATTTATGCTTGCTGTTCAAGCAGTTAGTTAATATTTATGATATTCAAGATGGTTTGATGTTCTACCTTTGGTCATTGGATGACGGTGTTGATGAAGCCTATTATTGCAGACTGCTGGTGCAATGATGAAAGAAAAGGCAATTAAAGATGAAAACTACTTTTGGAAACTCTTGAACCACTTTTTCTTGTTTTCAAAGTTCCAAAAATGGGTTGTCAGTTTTTATTTTCTTTAAGAACCAAAACAAGCAAGTTTTATATATTTTTGAAAAACAAGAAATCAAAACTGCAAATGATACCAAACCGCCCCAAATTACTCAATTGTAGCTCTCAAGCAATTCTCCGTGTATGTGAGAGAGAGACACAGATGATTGTCACTTTCACCAAGCATGGTGAAGAGATTTGATCTTTTTTGGTTGCTATTGAGCTCTTGTCAGGCACTGAAATTCACAAGTGATCTATGAGAAATGATCCTTCCTCTTTAACTTTCTGAAATAATGTTTTCTTCTTTGACCAAATGTGAAACAGGAAACCAAAAAGAACCTGCTGTGAGAGACACTGTAAAAACTGGAATTGAAACGGTAAATCACAGAAATGGATATCATAACAGAGGCGCAGCTACTCTTGTTTTGAATGGCGATCCTCCCAATAAAGCAGCATCACCAATTCAAAAAGAGCTCACAGAAAGAAGCACCATAAAAGCTGGAATTCAAATGGGTAACCATAAGGCTCATCATAGTAATGGCACTACGCAGTCTCCCGTTATCGCAAATCTTGCTTCCACTGTTCTTCCTATAAAGGCTGCATCCCTTGTTCAACAAGAATCTGTAGAGAGAGGCACCAAAGCAGCCAGAAATGATATAGGAAATCACAGTGGATATGATAATGGCACCTTGAAATCTCCTGTTCTAGCACCTTCTGCTTCTAATACTGATCTTCCTGTAAAAGCTGCATCCCCTGTTGAAAATCGAGAGAGAAATCCAGCAGGAAAGAGTTGCAGTTAAGGAGGGAAAAGTACCTTGAAGCATCACCAATTCTCTTTGCAAAGTAGGAATGATATCCCACTATTTTTGATTGAGTTAGTTAGAAGCTCACCTAGCATTTGAAACATTCTTGAGTACAGATTAGAAGATACGTATTTCTCCTTGTTTTATGCTATCACCTGGTATATGTAGTGATACTTGTAAATGATAAAGTATTTCTGTCTCTCATGGCAATTTGGCTGTGCACATTAGTTCACATCAATTTGTAAACTCATTCTTCGATCTAATGCTGCATTGCATTTTTCAGCTTTCTTGTCTTTACTAGTAGAAGTTGATGTGTTTTCCCCTCCTGGCATTCATTGGAATAGATCAGCTAAAGGGTGATCGTTTTGTAAGCCCTTGATTTGGACGACCCAAAAAACAAGTATGCTCCTTGAAAAGGAAGTCATCGAGGAGCCCAATTGACTCGTTAAGCAATAGTGCTAGTGAAATTATCTAAACCTAGCCCCATGCTTTTAAACAAATAAATCTGTATTATTATTCTGTAGGCCAATGTTCCTGGAAAGACCTCTAAGCCTCAACATTGAATCCATATGAAACCATGACATCTTAACCGGGTCTTGGAGCCTAAAGGAACAAGGTAGAGCAGACCTTTTTCATGTGGACATCAACTCCTTCAAGTCTATTCTGAGTTCTGACCATTCAAATGCTAACTAGTATGTATGGCGCAGTTTTGACTTTCGAACATCACATCTCTTTCTACGCGAAACCTGCATCTCGCAAGTGCAAAACCCGAAACTCCACCCGTGTGTAGACTCAACTCCCTTGTTTAAGAACATGCCCGCCAAAACAAGAAACTAACCACAAATACCAGACACAGACACAAATTGTAAGAAAAGCGAAGAGTGAGGTCAAAATGGAAAGAAGAAGAAGAAGAAGAAGAAGCTGTTTTTGTTGTTGATGCTGAGAAGCTGAGGTTCGAATTCCTTCAGGTCCTGCGTGGCAGAAGAACTGAAGGGTACTAATCTAAACCAAACCCTACATATCTCACTGTTGTTGTAAGATAAGAAGCTTCGCCCATTGTGGGTGTACGAATGATGGTTTGTTTTGAAGGGGTTTGTCCATGATGTTTTTTATTGGTTTTAATATGCTTAATTTTCTTGAAATAAGGTTTGGTTTTCAGTTCCATTGCTTGTGGAACCTGCAAAGCCAATGAAGGATCCCTTGTTTCAAAAGAGAATCCACGACCAACTTTCAGTGAGGTTAGATTGGGGCCTGTCTCTCCTTTTTAGCAATTTTTTTTTTGAAATGATCATTGGTACGAGGATAAAGAAAAACGTTTAGTGTTTGTTGATGAGTTGTATTGTTGATAGGCAATGAAGTCTTGTCTGAAAGTAGAGATTGAAAATTCCTAGAGCTTAATCAAAGAGGAGAATCTTTATTTGACTATTGAGGTAAATCTTGCATGAATTGCTATATAATTTTGTTTCTATATTGTTAATCTTGCAGTACATTGGGTGATCTATTTAGTTTTTGAAATGGGTTTGATGCATAAGAGAAGTATGTTATTATTGTGTTGAGGGTATTGATAAGTAAGAGAGCACATCTGTTTGCTGGTATTGTTTTTGAAAATGAAAGGGAGCAAAGAAAGAAAATGTACTATTGTTTTTCTACATAGCACATATAAGTGTAAAGAGTGGTTGCAACTATTGCTCAAGGTATTTAATTGGTCCGAATTTGTAAAATAAAAGATTTTATATTAGATTTTTTACTCTCCATCGACTTGAACCCGATTATGCATAAACCAAACCCGATCTAATTGAGTTTCGGGTATCTGTTAGGTATCTATTGAATATTCATATTCGAACCTAAAACTAGAATTATAGTGTGTCGTGCACTTGATAAACCTTACAAAAAATTAGACGGATCATCTTTTCATCAAATGATTCAAACATAGCAATTTGAAATTCATTCAAATTTGCATTGATGATATAGATTAACAATAGAAATAAACAATAGACATTCAGACATTAATATACTAATTGAGAGTGAGTGCATTTTAACTACCACATGAAAGAACTAGCAAATACACCTTTTAAATAATAAAAGAAGAACATTTAACAACAAATTCTCTAAGCAAAACAGGTTCAATTCCAAGAAAACATTTCCTTATGATCACAAGTGTTTAAAAAAGATACTTGTTTCTTCGAAAAAATCTACAACTTATATAATTTTCCAATAAATAATCTTAAATATCAGGAGATTGCATTTTCTATTAATATCATGCATTATATCTCATTTGTTATCATACAATTGAACATCAAACTAAAGTTCTAACTCACACCCATCCACTTGATCCAACATTAGTGATCCAACATTAGTGATATGGTGTGCATGAATAAAAATACATATGAGAAGCAAAATATTATATCAAACATTGTAAATTGAGATTTCATTTCCTTTATGTCAATAATTATTTTTATAGTATAAACTCCATGCCTCCTTCACTACAATCAAAATCATTAAATATACTGACATAATTATCACAATTTAGTATTGTTCCATCTAAAATCAATGCATATAATAAAAGTTAAGAATATGCTTCAATAAATTGTTAAAATGCATATAACCATAATAAAACATAAATATTTATTAATTTACTCGAGCTTTAATATACCATAACCAATTTTATATTGTAGATACAAGGATAGCTAATAAATCTCTAGCAATGGATTGTAGGATTAAGTATCTGTCACCTTGAACTTTCCACCATGTCAGAATATCAAAATCATCCCCTGCAAAACATCATTATCTAAATAATGATCCAATTTATTCATAGCATGTGAACTTTTTGTTCTTTTCATTTGTATCATATAGCTATCAAATTTAGCCAAATCATAACTTACATCTACAGAACTAACACCCAAATATTGAGTCATATATGATTGAAGATCATTTTCTTTTTTCCTTGAAGCATAAAAACCCACCAAATCATAACAAAGACGATGAATTTTATCCTCGTGCTTTGCATGCTCACTCCCATATACTTTAGGAAAATAACATTTAATCAAAGTCATTTTATATCGTGGATCAAGTACATCTGCAACTCCTATTAGACCATGAATGTTATCCTAATACTTATAAATTTTTTTCCAACATTTTGATTGTCATGTTTGATATTTCTTCAATATGATAAGAAACCTAATTTTACAATGCCAGTCTAATCAAAGAAATTTTAGGAAAGTATAGATTAGTTGTAGGATACTTTATCTTGAGAAACATCTGTGACCTTATTAAATATCTTTAACTGATCACAAATTAAATTTGCAAACTCCCAATCAGATTCACTTGGAAAACTATTATATTGGGTTTCTGATTATTTAAGTCGAGAAAATACATTTTTATAAATCAAAGATTCTTAACCATCAAATTTATTGAATTCCACCTTATTGGATAATCAAGAATCAGCCTTTTAGTTATAGGAATATGAATATGACAAGTATTTTCGTCAAACTTTTCTTCTATTTTGGGTGAAGTTGTCTAATAAAATACACTCTCTTTGATTTTTTCAATCCCTCTTTTAATTATTCCCAACCCGTCTTTCACTATCAAGTTCAAAATATAACCATAACACCTCATATGAATAAAATCACCAGTCAATATCAATGAACTAGCTTATAATTTATCTTTAAAATCAGATAACAATGCATCATTAGTTGAGAAATTATCCAATGTAATAGTTGACAAGTTAATATCAACATTCCAATCCATAAAGGACTCAAGTAAAACTTTAGCTAGCACTTTTTTTTTTGTGTGTGGGCATGACACATAAATAAGCCTAACTCAAAATAAAATATTAAATATGCATAATAAATAATTGCAAAAGCTCCTAACAACACATATTAAATAAATCTTACCTCAATATATAACTTTGTAATTTTCATTCATCATCAATGAAGTAAGTTGTAATGATCTTGAACTCCTTTTCTGATAGTTGGAAGTCCACATGTTAATTGTAATTATTACTCTACCAACATTGTTCTTTAACTTGTGCATTAACCTTGCTCCTTAACATCATAAACTTTTAAAATGTCATTTTTTATGGTATTTCAGCAAGAAACCTTGAACAAAGGTTAAAGTGCATTCAAGAATCTTTGAAATCCAACATGGTCCACCATGAAAAGTGGGTACTCACAAGCTCTCTCCTAGAAATCTCTTCATTAAAATTGTATGTAAGTAATGTTTTACTCTCTCCCTTTATGAGAACTTTTTTTGTAATAATTTCTTATTGCACATCATGTTATTTTCTCATATTACAAGTCATGTAATGGCTACGTAAATGACTTGTTCTAGATTTTGAATTCCTAAAAAGTATCTTGGAACAATAATTGCACTTTGCTTTGACACCCCATCCATATATTGCTTTGTAAAATGCTCCCACACAAAACTTCTTGCTTTTCTAGCATTAATATTCTCTTAACCAACATTGATAACCTCCTCATTTATGGTGTTTGGTGTTGAAGACTTGTATGGTTTTGGATTAAAGGCATCATTTTCTGTTGGCATGTATTGAGAGCCATCTTTTTTTTGTGTCATGTTCAAGTTCTGAATCAAAATTGTAAAATACAAAGTTTTATTAGTATTAGTATCAATATCTGTAATAAACTCATTTATACCATTGACCAATTCTCAAGATGTAGTTTATTAGATCTGTAACTATTGACGCTAATTTTATAGCAGCCATATTTCAGCAAATCCTAGTCCAAGTTCCCAAACTAGTTCAAATCAACTACTATTAAATATTTATTAAATGACATGGTACTTTAGCTTGTGAAAGGGAAGTTCAACAAACTTTAACAAACACATTAGATTCTAAAGTTGGATGGGTAGAGAACTGTATGGACTCAAATATGGACAAACTTTAACAATAATCGGGCCTAGATAATTTTGACTCAAATAGTTAGACGAGAGTTATAGATTGACCTAATGAATCAAAACTTTTATATGTGCAATTTATTTTGGATTCTAACACATCAGACACTAATGTAGTGGACTCTATGGAATGTAATGGAAACAATTATCAAAATTTGAATCATGGTCACATAAACTCTCATAATGAGCCTACTTTAATGGACATTCAATAGGCATCGAAATCTCATGTGATACTAAACAAGGGCTGTAAACATTCACACCATATAAGGTTGAGAAGCAACAAACATATGATTAAATTTGTTAGTAGCACAGGTAGCATCTAGAACAATAGATGAGACATAGGACATGTCTAGGGATTTTGTAATTGAAATGGGAAATAGAAGGTTTTTGAAAGAAAAAAAATGATAGATAGTAGAGGCATCAAACAAGAAAGATGAGGTTAAAAACATGTTGTCTAATTAAACAGTTTTAGTAATTGAACATGGTATAAACCTAGAGGAATTTATAGAATCCATCAGGATTCAGGTGCAACAAAAAAAAAAAGGATTGAGGAGTAACTTAATAACAACCTTTCTCCCTGGTTGTTGAATTATTCCCATTACTTAAAAAAGGTGTTATCAGGGAATGTATATGGACTTGGCTTGATTTCTAAGCATAAGTCTATGCCGAAAGCTATCTATGAGAATAATGTTGTTTTCTTCTTAAAATAAAATTGTGTACATATTTAGAAAATTTGGTTTCACGACTGGTGGTGAAACTAAAAAATGTGAATAATTACATAAGAAAAGGTAGAGAAAATAGAAAGTATAGTGTTGTCCTAAGATATTAGCATAAAAATATCATTAAGCATAATTGAACATAAAATAAACCACCCTTAGGTGCAAACTTATTGCTGGTGTTGTTGATTTCTTGTCAATAGATCTGCTGTTAGCTGTAATGATTGATGAAAAAGAAAGTGTGAACTGTGCGATGATTGATGAGAAAGAAGTGTTCACAATAGTTAATATATCATTTAGGAAACAAGAGTTTAATCACTCAAAAACATTATATTTTTTACCTAGTAATAAAAGTTTTACATTTTTTTTCAACAACAAAGTATTTATAAAACCACAAAAAAACAATATTAGATAAGGTAAAGTTAAGTACCTACAAATGCCATCGATTTTTATACTAACTATCATCTATTGTCATATGGAACTTTTCACCAAATTCTACCTCTAGTATTAGACAAGGTAAAGCAAGAAGTAGCCTATAATGATAAAAGAGGGCAAGTTGTCAAAATAATAGATCCAGATATTCTTACATACATATCCACTTGGTAGGAAATGATCACATAAGATAAGAAACAAGTATCTAAAAAATAAGCACAAAAACATCTATAATACATATACAAAACCAGCCATAAATATCATCAAAACAGGGAAACAAAAAAAACTCCCTCCTTTTTTTTGGAAGCAAATTGATTTCATCTCTTTCTATTCTAATTCTATTAACCATATATAACAAGTCAAGAAACTTTTACCAGTCTTTTAGCAAGTATCCAACAACAATATTTTCTACAACAAGCACTAAAATACTTTATAATTTTTTTAAGTGGACTAATTAATTAAGTGACTGAAAAAGTTTTGAGAGCAAGAGAGTTGGTGAGCCTCAAGCCCTTAGTCATTCCTAAATTACTTTATAAAATGGGTATTTTTTTTTTGTTTTACAACTAGTTATTAACTTTCTTTGTTACTTATGATCAACAAGTCACTCTAAAAATAAAATCATATATGTGCTAAATTCTAAAAACTTTATTTGAAGAGCATACTAAACCACTTGTTGAGTTTGGATTTTTTTTCCAAAGAAAACATGCATGTTTAATAACCAGTGGCGGAGCCACATAGGGACAAAAGGGGGCAATTGCCCCTTTAATTTTTTTTTAATATTTTTTTATATTAAAATAATAATTTAGTGAATGGTTGATATAGGAAAGTTGTTATTGCATCTCATTCCCTTTTCTTCCTTTTTCTTACCCTAACTATGCAAATTTCTCTTTTGCTTTCCCTGCCTCTCTCCCATATATATATCCAGCTCGTTCCCTGCCTCTCTCCCATATATATATCCAGCTCGTTCCCTGCCTCTCTCCCTTGGCTCTTCAAGTACAGTTAAGTAATTAACTTTTTTTGCCTTTTGCTTTATACTTTAGGTAAATTTCCTTCATTTTTTTTATTTGTTTCATTGTCTAATTTTAATTTTATTTTTTTATAATTAGTTATTAAAAATATTAGGGTTTATGATAATTTAAAGGTTTTGATATGAATATGTTCAAAATAAATATTTGAATATGCTAATTTAATCAATTAAATGTTTCTTTTCTTATTATAAAAGAATAAATTAATATTCATGCAAAACTATTATTCTTGGCATCTCTTGCATTGGTAGAGTAGTTTATTGAAATTTAATATTTTCACATGATTTGTTTGTAAGTAAAATATCAAGTAGAAAGCATGTTTTTCAAGCATTATTCCTCTTACACAGACACTAGGCATTGTTCCTCAATTAAATGTCTAGAAATGAGTATGTATAATTTAATCAACATACTTATTATATGCATATAGATATGAATTGAAATGGATTTTGATTTTGATGAATTGATGTATATTTTGCTATGAATTTCTCATGGAAGATTTAGAATTATTGTGTAACTTAACTGACTTTTTTTTAACAATGAATTATTGTATAGTTGTGTTAATTATTATGTAGACACTAATGATGATAAAAAAAAATCCAGTAGGTTCATATTAAATTAACATGTCACTAGACAAGTGTTTCAAGTGTAAATCCATTGAGAATGAAGAGTCATTCAAAGCTTCAAGTTATGTAACTCAATCAAGTTCAAAGAAAAGTCATATTGAAATCAACCCCGACACTCTCCTTGCTGACCCTAACTTTAAAAGACCAATTTATGAATACCATGTAAATGATAGGGATGCAATCCGAAGAGCTTTTCTACAAAAAAGTCCTTGTCAACCTTTACACTGTGATTTTTCTCAAAAATAATTTGAGAATATATCAACACTACGACGCTTTAATCCAGCTTGGTTTGGTACATACCCAATATGGTTAGAGCAAATCATAGCTAAAGATGTTGCCTTTTGCTTGTATTGTTACCCCTTCAAGTTAAAAAGGGGTGTTAATTTGTTTGTAGGTGATGGTTTTTCAAATTGAAAAAAAAAAGAGGAAATATTTGATCTTTATATTGGAAAATCTAATAGTAGTCACAATGCAGCTCGGATAAAATATGAGAATTTGATATGTGCTTGTTTTTTGTTACACTAAGGACTTCTATTTTGTGGCCATAATGAATTTGAATCTTCAAGAAACCAAGAAAATTATCTAGAGCTCTTGCATTTCCTTTCCAAAAATAATAAAGCTATTAAAAGAGTTACTTTCAGTGAAGGTCCTAGACATAACAAATTGACTTCTCTAGATATTCAAAAAGACATTACTTAAGTTGTTGCAGAGGAGATTACAAATGTGATTATCAAAGATCTATGTGACTCATTATTTTCAATTTTAATTGATAAGTCATGTGACATATCAATCAAGGAACAAATGACAGTTGTTCTACGATATGTAGACAACAAATGACATATAATTGAACATTTTCTTAGCATTCAACATGTGTTAGATACAACTGCTAGTTCACTTAAGGCGGTTATTGAAGTTTTGTTTTCTAAACATGGGCTAAACATATCAAGATTGCGTGGTTAGGGATATGACGGAGCTAGTAACATGCGAGGTGAATTCAATGGCTTGAAAGCACTTATTCTCAATAACAATCCAATTGCATATTATGTACATTGTTTTGCTCACAAACTTCAATTGACTCTTGTGGCTGTTACAAATAAGCATAATGAAGTTGGAGATGTCTTCAATTTTATTTTTAGCATTATAAACATAGTTGGAGCATCATGTAAAAGGATGGAGGTGATTAGAGAAAAACAATATGCTAGAATTATTGAAGGACTTGAAAATGGAGAAATTTCTAGTGGACGGGGCCTGAATCAAGAAACTTCTCTTAGAAGGTATGGTGATACACGTTGAGGCTCCCACTATGTTACAATTATTCATCTACTTGTAATGTTTTCATCAATTCTTGATTTGCTTGAGATTATAAAGGAGGATGAGATGAACTTAGAACAGAGAACGGAAGCGGTTGTTTTAACAAATATTATGGAATCATTTAATTTTGTGTTAATGCTTTATTGTTTGAGAAGGATACTAGTAGTTACTAATGAGTTCTCATAAGCATTACAAAGAAAAGATCAAGACATAGAAAATGCTATGAGTTTATTGAAAACATCAAAGGAAAGATTCAAAGTGATGAGAGAGAATGATTGGGAATCTTTATTGGAAGAAGTGTCATCTTTTTTCATCAAACATGATATTGATATTATAAACATGGATGATGAGTACAAGCTTTGTGGGTGTTCAAGGCGAAAATCTCTAGGGATTACAAACCTACATCATTTTCGTTATGAATTGTTTAACAATATCATTGACATACAACTTACTAAGTTAGATGATCGTTTTACTAGATACGAGTACGAAGTTAGTTCTTTGTGTGGCATGTTTAAAACCAAGTGACTCTTTTTCTATTTTCAACAAAGAAAAGCTTATTCATTTTACTCATTTTTATCCCAATAAATTCTTTATAGTGGACCCTATGGTACTTGGTGACCAATTTGATATATATATATATATATTGATCTATGTGATGATGATGACTTCTATAGTATTGAAGGTATTTCTAGCCTTGCAGAGAAAATGGTAAAAACAAAGAAGAATTTGATATTTTCATTAGTATATATACTTATCAAATTGTCATTATTTCTACCAGTTGCAACTGCTATAGTGGAGAGAGTTTTTTTTGCTATGCATATTGTCAAGAGTCGATTGCGGAATATGATGAGAGATAAGTGGATGAATGACAGTTTGATTGTATACATTGAGAAAGATATCTTCGATAAGATTGATAATGAATTTATTATGAAGCGGTTTTAAAATATGAAAACTCGAAGAGAACAATTATAATGTAAGTTTTTTCATTTTAAAGTATTTTTAAATTAATTTTACTTGATATGAATTGCTATATATGTTGATTTCTAACGTATATCTACATAACATAGTATTTGTTAGTAATTTGCCCCCTCGTTTAAAAAAATTTGGCTTTGCCATTATTAGTAACCCACCCATCAAAATCCACACATACCATCTCAGAAAGCAATTTTAAACATTGAAGCTCGTAACTATAAATAAAGGTGAGGAAGCAACTTACAGAGAATAAAGAGACTACACTACTATTAAAAGACCATAGACCAGAGACAAAATACAAAGAGTGGGGAGGAGGTTGTGAGATAGAAGAGAGCAAATTGTTGAGAGAGAAAGAAAGGGAGAGAGAGAGAGCAACTGTGAGATGAAAGGAAATTAGAGAATTAAGGTTTCATGAAAAATAAACCTTTTATACCTTGATTTGGTTAAAGCTACAAATTGAACCGATTCAGTTCGATTCAGACAGTTTCAAAAGTTTGGACTTGACCTTGAACCAAGCCATAAAGTTTTTGGGTTTTTTAATTAGTTTTTCCTCAGTTTGGTTTTTCGGTTAATTTTTTTTGTTTCCTTGGTTTTTTAGTTGTTTGATTTTTTTTGTTCACTCCTATTTAGTATATGATGTTGTCATTATGCCAGAACGAGAATTGTGTTAATCGATAACTTGTTTGAGCTCATTCGAGAAGACATTACTTGAGCACAAATACTCGCTTAAATAGACAACAAGACTAAGGCATTAACATAACAATACAACACCAATTCCCATGTCACAAACTTTCAAATAAGGATAGTAATGAGTACCCACAAGCAATGTTGTCAAAATCACGAGTTAACTCGTAAAATCGTACGATTTTACGAGTCAACATGTATCTAGCATGTAAAATCAGACTAAAAACTCAAAAATCAGTAAAATTGGTCAAACTCAGTCAAACTCGGTAAAATCGGTCAAACTCGGTAAACTCGCACTGATTTTATAAGTTTAAAAGAAGTATAAAATTGTGCAATCTAGTAATTTGTATCTTAGCAATTTCATTGTTTCAAATTTATATCTTGCAAAACTTGGGCAATCTGATAATCAAGGGCTTGATTTTGACTATAATTATTATAATATTTTTAACAATATAAGTTATTTGTGTATTTTATTTCCGTAAAATAAAAATACATATTCATTCTTAACAGTTCCTTATGTAAACTATTAACATATCAATTGGTAATTTTCTATATTTTAGTTGACAAATATGTAGAATAAAAGTTGTAAATTAGCTTGCTTGACTCTTGAAGTAATTAATATTAATGGCCTATCAAAATTTGAAGGGACTTGTTTCTTGTAAATAACAAAGTAAGTAAGTTAATTTGTCCAAAAAATAGAAGAATCAATGTGAAAAAAAAAGGTGTTTGGATTGTTTATTTTATTTTTATTTTAATTGTGTTATATTGTTAATTACTACTTGACTGGAATTGTTAATGTATAATTAGTTAAAATATTTTACTTATTAATTTTACGATTTAAGTTTACAATTCAAGTTTATATTGTATATTACATGTCATGTCAAAAAAAATTTTTTGACAACGTTGCCCACGAGTAGAATTTCTTAATTTTCATATCCTATCTATTATTTATTGGGTAAGAAATTTAAATATCCATAAACTATCTATTGAGTTTTGGATATTCATATTAATATTTATTATCTGCTTATTATTTATTATACAATAAAAAATAAAACATTAATATATATATATATATATTAAAAACTATAAATATTCTACAAATATATCTATATAATAGATATATGGTGTTAGATTCAAACGATTTATAAATATTCTACAAATAGATCTATATAATAGATATTTTCTACAAATATATCTATATAATAGATATATCGTGTTAGATTCAATCGATTTATATATTTCATGTTAGATTTGAATAATTTTCAAGTTGAATTTAATAATATCTATAACTTACCCATTAACAATTAGAATAAGCTAATTATTCAAAAATACTCACCCATCAGTTCAATATCAGTTCAGATGCCAACTAAAAGATCCATTCTTGTAACCACCATCGCCCTGCTCAACCTAGTCAAAGCAAATTCTCATTTTTCTTTTAAATACACTCTTGCTCAAAATTTTATTAAGTATTTTATTGCTCTTATGAAGTTGTAACGAGAACTGGCTCAAGCAGGGTTTGGCAAGTTCATAAGCAGTATCACTACTTGTTCGTTTCCAAAATTCCTAGTTCAATATGTTGGGAACTTTTCCGTTGCTTGTCAGATGAATTAGATGCCGAAAAATGGCAGATTTTTCTATCATTGACAAATGTCCATTAGGTCTCAACAATAATTTATCCTTTTTGTCCAATGTATATACGGTACCAAGTTCAAAGCACAGCTAATGGTTGAAGTTTCAAGTTCAGCTCCAAATGTCATTGACATTTGTTCCAACTTACGATGATAACACGACGTCGTTCTTATGATGAAGAAATCAAATTACACAAAATCACCCCTTCTTTGGCGAGGCTGCAAGTCTTGTATACATTCTTGCCATGGATTGATAACCTCTGACATCACCAGAACGTAGAAGGTTGCCTGCACAAGTGTTATGGTCCATTAGGAAGATACACAATCATTATTCATCCACACACATCAAATCTGCATAACTTGGATATTGATTTGTCAAAGCTCAAAAAGAGAGACACCATTTGATGCATAATCCTATAGTTCATCCTGTCAAATTAGCTCTCTTGATGTTTCAGAATTATGCCCGATGGCCTCAATTCAATTCCAGTATACAAGTGACTACGTTCTATATGCAAGAAGAAAATACTTTCTGGCATGGAATTCATGCCATGAATAGTGAAACAAATAATCATTGCCCTTGGTTAATTAAAACCTAAATGATGGTGATTAACCCATGGCAATGAATTTTGTGATCGACGGAGCATGATTCCACATAAAAACCTAAATTAACCAGAAAAAGGAAAAAAGCCAATAACAAGCTAAGCCTTCACAATACCAGTTCCTTTCCGATCATTGCATTCTCAGCCATAGCACTTCCAAACCACCAAAGGAGAAACAACTTTAATGGGAATGGCAAACTAGCACAAGCATGATGTGTCAAAGAAAAGAGGTAGATAGTACAGGAGAGAGATCTCCGATTTTTAAGGACCCTCTATTACCAATTATCTCAACATCTCACTTACATTTTTACCATACCAAAGTTAGATACTATCAGAGATCTCATCGATCCCTAAAGAACCTTCTTTAGGAATTACCCCAATATCATGAGTTCCTGCTTCCTTTGAGATGGTAACAATGAAAAAGTACATAAACTAAATGTTAAATCATTGTATCAGCATAAAGGCATTGCTAATGATTGTTGTTTTTTGGTCATCATTCAAAGTAAATATATAATGTTCAAACAAAAAGTACATAAACCAAATTACCTGAATCACAGTTTAGAGGGCTATCAGGTTCTGGGTGGGCCATCAAAGCAATTATAGCCCTACAAACAGACTGCAGAGTCCAAGCTGGGCTCCAAGCATTCTTCAAGATATCAAGGCATATTTCTCCTGTCTGCAAGAGAAATTAATCATAGACCATGGTCAGTACTCAACCAACCATCTTGGGTATTACGTTCCAAAAACTTTAAACAGCACGAGGATGCTAAAACATTTAGACAGATTTTGGACTCTCTGATTTATATTTAAGATTCAACAAAATCTTGAGAACACCATGGGTCCTTGCCACCCAATCCTCTCCCTACTGTGCCCTCCTCTAGAAGGGAAAATAATAGAGTAGCCTTTCCTTCTTGTTTTCAAACAAGCTCTTAAAGTGGGATTTCCTTATACAAGCTCCTTAAACTTTAAATTAAACAGATATAGAAACCCTGGGATCAATCAAAGAAAAAGGCGCATATCAACAAATACTACAACAGGCCAGTCATTTCCTTAGAAAACAGATTTATAACTAGTTCCAAATAATTGTACCAACATGGCATCAGCAACAGGAAAATATATTCTCAAGTCCATGGTTGTACATATCAAAACTTATTTTAAAATCTCCACCCAAGCTGTTAACACTCTGCTTGACACGGTTCAAAAATTCAAGTTTAGCCCAGAAAAACCGTAAAACAAGAGCCATTAGCAGCTCACAGAACTCGGGTGTAAGCAAAAGACTATTTATGAGCTCTTTATCACAGTACTAATTGCCAACATTATCGTACATGTCAAGTCATTTCTTATGGATCTTATGTAATGTTTTAAATCAACCAAATAAACGAGCTATAAAAGACAAGAGGCCAAATGGATAGAGGTTGAGCTGGAATCATGATTATATAGAGGGGGTTGAATGTAACAAAATAAACTCCAACTGAATACACCATATAATAATAACACATGGATTATAATTTACTTTGAAGGTAATAAAGACATAAAATGTAGGTTACACATATAGCTCATTACATATTCGATCACAATTGGTTTTGGGATTGAAGTTATTTCACGTTAAAAATACATAGTTGCTGAAAGTGAAAAACAAAGAAATTGCAGTAAAAATCATTAAACACTGCTTTAAGATAAAAGACTATCATCTGCCTGCAAAACATTGATTAAGCAGCAGCCATATCATACCGTACCAAACAACTCATACCTTAAAATGCACATTTGGGTGAAATATTTTTGTCAAGAACCGCACTTGCGGAGGCTGCAAAGGATACTGTTCCGGAACAGAAAACACAAGCTGGAAAACTCCACCCTCAAAAGGAGTCTCCGACGGTCCCTACGCGCCCACAAGACCAATCCATCCATAAAAGAACAGACTTTTTTCATATATGACACAAAAAACTCACAAACATGTTACCTTGATTAGAGCAGTCCATTTAAAAATGTTAGTATCATCACAAGCTATTTGAATATCAGGATCAGCTACTTTCTCTCTCTGAACCTCTTTGTATTCCTTAAATAACCTCGCTCTTGATGCCTGCATTTCCCCTTTCTTTTCTTTTAATTCCTAAAAATTACTCGCTACACGAATAAATAAAAATATATTATTATTACAATTATCAACAGAGGCCGCCGCTAACCTGCATGTTTACAAACCACTGGTTGTTGACTTGAAAAATTCTTTCAAGAGTCAATCAACTGGACATGCTTAGAGAGATAAATAATCAGTTAATAACTCATTAATCATAATACGTGTGTGTGTGTGTATTACAGATTTCTTGATTCTGATTCTCTTGGAATCCAAACAGGTTAGTGATGATCGGTACCGGTTAGATCAAGCTAAATAATACGATAATTGAAAGTAATTAAGAAGTAGATTAGGATTAGAATTAGAATCTCACCTAATGGAAAGTTATTGAGAAGAGAGGGTGGAGGAGGAGGAGGAGGAGCTTCTTCGATTCGATTCGATAATTAGTTGAAAAGGATTTGAGGAGTTTTTGTTATGTGTATCGTGGTTTATAAGTTCTTTCTTTTTCCACCGTTTGGGTATCTGACTATCTGCACCGTTGATGAGACCATCGATGGATGAGAATTGTCTGATGATAATATTTTAATCGCGGAACATTGTATGATGTGATGCATACGTGGCGGCTAGAACGAGAGAGAGAGTATCTAGGGAAAGGGGTGCTCCTGGGATAAGTTAAGATCAGAAACCAAACATGTCGGCTTTCTGGCTCATTAATGTCTGAAGCTGCAAAATTTTTGTTAAAACAATTAATTTTTTTTCATATCATTTTTATATTAATATTAAAAATAATTTTTTTAAATAAAAAAATATTTTTTAAAAATAAAAAATATTTTAAAAAATAATAATTACTACACTCTACATTTTCTCCACAATTAATTTTAATAGTAAAACAACACATTTGAGTCATATTTTTTTCCTAAAAAAATACCAAAAATGACAGAAAATCAATAAATAATTGGAGATTGATTTCTTTGTAATATCTTTGTTATGAAATGGGTAGGGGTTGATTTTTTTAATGCTTTTATAAGTATTTTTTATGTGCTTCTTTTTAAGATTTTAAAAGGAAATGGTCTGGTTTGTTCTTATATAATACGGTGAATTTTTAATTTTGTCTTTATATCTCTAATTATTCCAATTTAATCTCTAAATTTTTATATTTTTTGATGTCGAAAATGACTTTGACTCTTAAAGTAAGTAGCTCATATATTCTTGTATTTTAAAAGTTGTGTCATTATGTGTATATTTATATCAATTATGTTTTTAATTTTAGTTAATATATCCATGTAAAGATCACTACTAGAAAATTAATAAATACAAACAGAAACACTGATAAAAAGTTTTCATCGGTAAATTACAGTAAATTTTACCAACAGAATATTCCTTCGCTATATTTATTAGTAAATACCGACAGACATATTCTCTCGGTATATACCAAGGGAATTACAGTGGGGAAAAAAAAATTAAAACTAAGTCAAAAAGTACGATGACGTGTTATTTATACCGATGATATTAATATCGTAGGTAATTCCGTCTGTAAACTCGGCGGTAAACTATTCACTTCTCTATGACACTGTTTATTATGTCAATTACAAATGGTATCACCGACGAATTAATTTCTTCGGTATTTTTCAAAGAGTTCTGGAACTGTTCAGTTCTCAATTGCACTATTAATTATTGTTCTTTATAGATGAAATCACCAGTGGATTGAAAAGTCATTAGTGATATTTGAGGGGTTTTTGAAAATTTTATATTAAATTAAATATTACAGACAGAATCACCAACAGACTGAAAAGTTGTCAGTGATATTTAAGGGGTTTCTAAAATTTTTTTATTAAATTAAAAATTTAAATTAAATATTATAGACAAAATCACTGATAGAACAATTTAAAATATTAATATCTAATTAGTCGTCGGTAAAATACCCCAATAAAAAAACTAGAATACCTCATTTCATAACAATCGTGCCTTTTCCCCCTTTTTTTCTTCCCTCTTTCCCTAATGTAAAATACACCAACTTCCCTTTCTTTCTTTCTCTTCTCTCCTCAACTACTCTTCATTTCTTTTCTTTTCTCCTCTACACGCAGGTATGTCTTCTCCTCTCTTCTTCTTTTCTCTTCTTAGTTTTTTTTAATTAACATACTTTATGAATTTATTTTTTATTTTCTTTTCTTATCTTTACTTGCAATTAAATGAAGGTAAGATTTTTTTTTCCTCTTTTTTATGTGTTTTTTTGCATTATATTTTTTTTTAATTTTTCTATTCTTAATAATTGTATGATGTTGTTGTAAAATTTTGTTTTCATATGAGATCAATTTTGTTGGATTTTGTTTTCAATTTTGTTGTTCAAATTCAATTAAATTATTATATTTTTTGCTGGATTATCGGTTCTGAAATAGGTTTTCTAGGTTAGGTGGAAGTTTTTTTTTTAGTGTATTTATTTATTTGTTGCCGTTGTTTATTTTTTTGTGTTATTTATTTGTTGCAAATTTGTTTGAGTTGATTTTCTTCTTCTTTTTTTCAAGCAACTTAGTTCCTGCGTATTATTGAGTGTTGATTTATATTAATTTAATTATTTTCTACATCTATTAAATAGATTTTTTAAAATATATTTTTAAATAATTACTAATGGTATTAACGATGGATTAAGTCTGACGTCGATATATTTCTGAAAGTTGGAAAAGAATTACTGTAAATGTCATTGTGCCACTATTTTCTCACTGACAGAATTCTATATGTTATTTTTATCGGTTATATGGAAAAATTCCCGAGGAAATACCATCGGAATGAAGCAGGCAAAGTTTTTTTTTTGCGTTTATTTTCTGTCAATAAATTTATCGGTAATTTTATTATTGACAGACTCATTGATAGACCAAAAATTATGGATGAGAGTTTTACTGACGGAGCATTTTTGTCTGATGCAACCATATTATTCAACAGTTTCACCCACATTTAACTAGTGTTTTGCCTATGTTTTATATATAAAATGCCTTGATATTCTTTGTTTTATGTTTTGAAGGCACTTTTGGATGAAAGATGCAAAAAGGAGTCAATTGAAGATAATTGGCAGATTTGACCTTTAGTCAATATTTTGTGCAGAGCGTGAGCTCTGGAGGTTGCAATGAAGTGATTCCAGTGGCATTAAAAAGCTAACATCTATACCTTTCTGGACATCTAAGGCAAGAAAACAAAATAAGGAAGAGCATGGAAATCGCAGCCTTCAAAGTCAAATCTTGCAATCTGTCAGTGTTGACCTTTGGCTATTCCAACTTGAATATCTGGAGCTACAGAAGTCCAATTGATGCAAACTCAATTTTTTTGGATTCATGACTCAAATTACTATAAACGCTCCAAATTTAAGCCAAAAAAGACATCATATGAGGGAGATATGATTTTTCAAAGATGACATCTGAATTCTGCCAGCAAACAGGTTTCGTGAAGAAACGAGTCCAAATTATGTTCCGAAGCATCTAAATCGATATCCAAGTTTTTATTTCAGCAATTTAGCTCCTCTAAGTCAAAGCTTGAAGATTTCATGCAAGGCTATTTCT
>Ga0325401_1000577_pt1 | contig 27380 bp, 11 predicted proteins | sample PopdelMetagenome_FD_205666 | JGI IMG/M metagenome (GOLD analysis project Ga0325401, IMG submission 205666) | Populus deltoides microbial communities from Bellville, Georgia, United States - Xylem-PdKOR-R2 | ecosystem: Host-associated > Plants > Phyllosphere > Stem > Wood/Secondary xylem | place...
TCTCCTTGGATTTTTATCTTAATAAATTTAGTTTGAATCAAACCTAGGAAAACTGATGGGATTAGAAAACATCAACACCATAGCAATTATAAAGCAAACCAAACACCAAGTAGCTTACCTTAGGTAGGGCATACTAGGGGTGCTAATACCTTCCCTTTACGCAACCAGTCACTTGCCTTAGAATCTTTGAAAGACCAGTTAGGATTCCTAGTGACCAAAATACTAGGTGGCGACTCCAAAGAACCAATTCCCTTATTCACAATAAAAAAAAAACCCTGAAATCAATCGAGGGTCGTCGCGCTCCTCCTCGAGGGTGCGACAATCTTATTGAAATATGGTATTGCTTATTTATGTGGAAATTATCACTCGACCCCATTTCTTAATACATTCATTACTCCATCAAAATGCATGGGTCGCTAGTCATTCATCTCACCACCATCTTCAACTATTAGCACATCCAAATTGGGAAGGTCAAAGTTCAATGGCTCATAATCTTCCACAACATGATCTGTTAGATGGTCAGTAATCACGATTGCTTTTACAGCCTTCCTTGTCATATTAATAATGTTGTATTATGCTAACAACACTTGTTATCTTGCTATCCAGATTGACAAATAAGGCTTTTCACAGATGTATTTGAGCGAATTCAGTTTTGAAATCAACCAGGTCGTGTAGTACAACAAATATGATTGAGCCTTTTCGTGCCCCAAACCAAGGCATAACATAGCTTTTCGATGGCAGTATACCGGGATTCATAATCATTGAACTTCTCACTCAAGTAGTAGATATCTTGTCCTTTCATCCCCGACTCACTATGATGACCCAACACGCATCCCATAACCGTTTCTTTCACTATCAAATATAGGATCAAAGGTCTTCCTAGTTTAAAAGGCACTGTCAATGACGAGTTTTTGAAAATACATTTTGATCGTGTCAAAGGCTTCTTGGTAATCACTTTCCCATACCTCGAGATTTTTCTTTCTAAATAAATGGAAAATCAACTCACATGTTACCATGAGATGAGATATGAACCGGGCTATATAGTTCAAATGCTCATGAAAACATTTTACTTCTTTCCATGTCTTAGGCGCCGACATATCCTGGATTGCCTTTACTTTGTTTGGATCAACTTTTATTCCTCGACTACTTACTACAAAACCTAATAGTTTTCTATTCCTCACCTTGAATGAGAATTTAGTGAGATTTAATCTTAATTGGAAATTTTACAGCCTTTCGAACAATTTCCTCAATTCTTGCTCGTGATCTTCTTCTTTCTTTGATTTGACAAGTACATTGTCCACATAGGCTTCCACTTCTAGGTGCATCATGTCGTGGAACAAAGTGACCATTTTTCTTTGATAAATGGCACCGACATTCCTCAATCAGAATGACATCACTTTAAAACAAAAGGTTGCCTAAGGCGTGATAAAGGTAGTTTTGTCCTTGTCTTCCTCCCTCATTCTAATGTGATTATATCCCAATAACCCATCCATGAATGAGGATGGGGCACTCTTCACAACATTATCGACAAAGACATCTATATGGTGTGAAGGAAAGTCATCCTTTAGGCTTGCCTTGTTCAAGTCTCTGTAATACACACACCCTGATCTTGTCATCTTTATTGGGAACTACAACTATATTAGCCAACCATTAAGGATAATGGACCAGCTCTAGGAATCATACATCCTAGTGTTTCTATATTTCCGCTTTCAACTTAAGCAGCATATTCTGGTGCATTCGTCTAGTCTTCTTTTTAACTAGAATATTTTCTTCCACCAAGGGAATCCCGCGTACCACTATGTTGGTGCCTAAACCAGGTATATCTGTATAAATCTAGGCAAAAAAATTTGTATATTCATGTAATAAAAAGTTTAGGCCATCTCTTCCCTCGACCATAATAAGGATACCAATTTTCAATTTTCTTTTCTTATTCAATACCCTAATTTATAACTTCTAGCTCTTCATTAGCAGGTTTCTAGGTTTTCTTAGAATTTTCCACCAACCTAGTAAACTCTTTTATTTTCTCTTTTTCCCAGTCTTCATTACTCGTTGCAATTATATTATCAAAGTATGGTCACTTATTCTTAATGCAGTGGATTCGTAAACTGATGAAACTTTTAGGGTTTCTAAAAGTGTAAGGTATGCTCGTGTAAGTGTGTTATTTGCATAGAAGATCAAAGAAAAAAAAGATACATTTTGGACACAAGAAAATGCATGAGCTCATTAAAATAGAAAAATGCTCATTTGACAAAAAAGATTTTATGGCATTATAAGCCAAACTGCCATCAAGACTAAAAATAGGTAGAAACAACGAAACAAAACAAGACATCCAAAGAGAGGTAAAACATCAAAACAAGACAAAACACTTCAACAGATATGGTCAAACAAGAATAATTACTCTTTGAACACAATAGGAGCAGTCTGCTCTTCTAATTCTGGTATGCCTCTCCCTCAGCTAGCTTTTTTACAAAGGCTTTTGTCGGGAAGTCATTGATGGTAGCACCTCATCTTCTTTTTTGACCTTCACTTCCTCAATTTGTTCCTTATATTAACATTCCAAAGCACTAATATGGAGGTCTATCGTGTCAGATCTGATCACCTCCACAAACATTAGGAAGGTCATTCAGAGTGGTGGGATGGCAAGCCCTTTCTTTTCTGATTCTCATCTTTCAATCTTCGTCATTTTAGCTTCCTTTCTGCCCCTGACGACTCGCTTGCAATCTGGTTCGCACATTTCAATTTCATCAAATTAACTCGCTCAGGCATTCCAGTTTCAAAATCATATTGGAAAGGAACCTCATGCTTCAAAAAGTAATTAGTAGTCATCCTTGCAGCTTCCAAAACTTTCGGGTTTCTTAATACCGTACCCTCGGGATCCCATTCAACATTCATGATTTCAAAAGCATGAATGTTCTCATATCTACAATCTTAATTCTCAATGAATGGTATAACCATATTCTTGATCATTGAAACTGTCTTCTCAGCATTGATAGTTATTAGCATCTCATTCATAATATATTTCAGGCATTGGTGTAATGAGAAGGCTACTGCTCTAGCCGCATGGATCTATGGTTTTTTTAACAATATGCTGTAAAATGGATGAATATCTATCACATGTAGTTTTATCAAGAACATTTGTAGCCCTACGTATAATTCCACTTTCAAGGTCCCAATTATCTACCTCAATGAGCCATCATATGCTCTTGTCATCATAGTACTGGGTCTCATGTGTGACTCATTGATGGACATTCCTTTCAACATGTGCTTGGGCAGCACATTCAATGCAGAACCATTGTTGACCAATACTTTCCTGATCAGGATGTCTTTACATCGCACTATAATGTACAGTAACTTATTATGCCCAGTACCAACAGGATCCAACTTATCCTCGGTGAAGTATAAATAATTCCAAGCATGGATCGTCCTTTCTAGGTGCTCTATAGTTTCCTGGTTGATATCCTAAGGTACATACACTCTATTCAACACCTTTTCTAGAGCTTTCCTATATGGCTCAGAAATCAAAATCAATGACAACAATGATATTCTAGCAGGACTCTTTTTAATCTGCTCAACAACATTGTATTCATTGTGTTTCATCGGCTTCAAAAACTCATTGGTCTCTTTTTTAGTGATAGGTTTGTTCATCTTTTTGGTCAAGTTAACTACCTCTTTTTTCTTTGCTTTCTTTTGTTTCTCAAGTTTTTCTGAAGTGAAACATCTTCTGCTATGGGTTAAGCCTTAAACTTCTGCTTAGAAAATAGGCATTGGTTGTATGCTCTGAAAGGAGTAACCTTAGTTATACGATAAGGCATTGTAGTTTCCTTGTCATTGTAGGTTTTGACTGAATTAGTTTGGGCAATCCTTATTGTTTCTGCTAGGTTCATCTACCATTGACACTTCTTTGTCTGTTGCCTATTTAATTATAAGAGTTACTCGAGTTAGCATTTGTATCACCTTAATACAAAAGCCTTCATATTGATTGATCGTATGGCCTTTTTCACAGTGATACTTACAGAAATTCCTGCTTGTTAGTCATTTTTCATAACTACCTTTCTTGTACCCAACTTTCACCAGCATTTCATGAACTCTATCCAGCGACATCCTTAAGCTCCTTGGGCTTTCCATCTTTAATGCATTTTTCGACCTACCACCTGAGGCATGATTGGGTAGAGGGTTTGTATTTACATTTAGGGTCTCCTCAAATGTTATCCACTTGACTTTAATTAACTGTATGAGTGTTTTCTTGAACGCATTTCAAGTATGGATATTATGTCCTACAACACCAGCATGGTGCTCATAGGTGAGGTCTGGCTTATACTAGTTGGGAAATGGTGGTTGTAAAGGAGCGAGTGGTACCAGAGCTACCTGTTCGATGCTTAGTAGCTTTTGATACATCTCATTCATGGGTAATGATAATGAGGGTAATGAAAATTCTTTCTTAGTATGTTTTTGGTTTGGTTATTGACTTTATTGGTTTGGGTCTTAGTTTTTCTAGTAGGGAATGGAGAGTTAAAGTTAATGTTGACAATCTAGGATGAGGGGATAAGGTACTATAGTTTTAGGAGTGGTTTTTCTTGCCTCTATAGTCATCCTTGATGTGATCGACATCCTTATTCTTCCCTCTAAAGTCCTTTTTCACAATGGGTATGAAAATTCTACCACTTATTATCCATTGCTCTTTACGCTCAGTCACTGTTACAGCGTTATTGAATTGTTATGCCGAACTACCCATCATTTGCTTGTAATATGACGCCTTGAAATAGGTGATAGGACACTGAGTTTCAATATACTTAATGAGATTAGGAACACAAAGCTTCTTTGGTACAACCACATTCAGGACTAGACATATTTATGCTGCTTGTGCGAGATCATACAAATTCACTCCCTCGATAGCTTTTATTATGGCTTCCAATGTTGCCATCTTATTCTGATCAATACCATTAAATGATTTTCTTTTATGAGATTCATTTATGAATGCATCTACAGGTGTAGAGGCTAGTGCTGGTATTTTTTACAACACAAATGTTGCATTATATTAGGGTTCCTAACCCTTTTTTCCATCCTTTTTTTTGGTTGGATTTTTGCTTAAGTCTGAGAGAAAACTATGGGTCGATTAGTTGGGCCTTTACCATAGGTATTTCTGAGCATTTTCTCGAGTAAGTTAAGGGTGTGACTCATGCTAACCTTCACGGAATGCAACTCTTCTTGGAAGTGGGCATCACAGTGAGCACGTTCTTCATCTTTCATATTTCTCTGTTGGAGTTGGGTATTGTAAACTCTACGGATTTGAGCTTTTTGGGGACCTATATTTCAATATGAAATGCACTCATGACATTTAAAATTTATAACATGAATGCATGCTTATAAATGCAAATACATATATACATATATCGGGTATGGATTAACCCATTCAAAGATATAATCCATGACTTCCTTGTTGAACACAGGAAAAATCTGTAGTCTGGTAGATTTGAAGAGATCTTTCCTAAGTCCTCAAATTGGTTGAATTCTATAAATATTATAAAGTACCATAAAACAGTGGGTTTATCCCCTTTTTATTCATCAAGAGCAAGTAGTTCATACAAGGAGTTTACATTATGGAATAAGACTCCTATACATCTCTACTCATTCTAAAATGTCACCCCTCTATTGGCTACATGTATGATAAAGGTTGAAACCTCACTTAAATACTCTTCATACTTGCCAACATTACTATAAATCATGGAGGCCTTCACTCGTAACTTATTTTCCTTTCAAGCCACCATATCAATCAACCTGTTTATTAGCTCATTCTTTTAGTGGAGCAATGTGTTGTCTTAAAGTAGTGCACTGTTGCTTACATCCAGCGACTTGTTATTCTTATTCAATATCTGAACTATCCTTTCTAGTTGTTGAATCTGGTTCTTAGCCCTTTGAAGTTCTTCTCGTTCAATGTCGAGCTCATATATTTTCATGTTCAGATGTACATTAAAGTGACCAATGTGATCTTGTCACTCCTTGAATTTCTGTTTTAACTCACTCGGCTTCTTTTCAAACTCTAGATATTGCTATTTTAGCTTCTCAACTCCTTCTCTCAGAACTCTAACTTAGATTGGACTATGGAGACCTTATCTCTCAAGGCATTTTTTCTATTTTGATACTCTCTTATATTTGACTCAAATGCCCTTCTTGCATCTTTCTCATCATTATCTTGGGCCTTATATTGAGCCCTTAAGCTTCTTTCTTCCTTAATATTAAAAGTAGTCAATCTATTCTTTTTTTTTGTCTCCAACCTTATTCTATTAAGATCCCTCTTTTTCTTCAAAGAAGTTATCAATCCCTTATCAGCATGTCTCCTATCCTTAGAACCTTTTTTCACAATTACCAATTCATTTTTCAACATCATATGCTTGTTTACTAAGTCATCATACTTGGCCACTCTTTCCTTCAACTACTCTTGGATCTCATGCATGATTTCCTTAAACTTTGTAATCATCTCTTGATAGTTCCTGTTCTAAGTCTTGTATTAGTGTGGCCATCTATTTATCCTTCTCTTTCAACTACTGGTTTAGAAAGGCCTTCATCTTTTTTTTTTTCAAATAGTTGGTTTTCTAAGAATTTTTGTTGACTCCTACTGTTAGTGAGCTCAATTCTCAGCTTATCCAACACATCTCACAGCTCTTGTTTGTTGATTACCCTTTTTATCTTGAGTTCTGTAGTGACAGATGACCCCACTTTGCTAACTACCATTTGGCTTTGCATTCCTATGCTTCCAAGTACCCCCCAAATAATCCACCATTTCTCCATACTGATTAATTAGGGTCGATTTAGGATTCCCCCTCCCATTCACCTCTATGGACTAATACAAGATACCCTCAATCACATCTGATGGCTTCTAACTTTACTAAATAATCATAATTTTTAAACAACTCAGTATAATCGGCTAAACACCAATCATTAGCATGTGCTAAATGCATCCAAACTACCTGACGACTAGTAAAAGTGAGTGATTGATGTAACCAGTTAAATCAATCAATGGGACCCATGTTTTATCTCCAAAGCTTATAAGTTACTCTGAGGGAGTGCTTGGTATTTTATTTTTTTTTACCCATTCCTTCTCATCTAGGTTGTTCCAATCTTCACTTAAAATCAGCTTTAAGGGCCTCATATTAAACTACAAGAAATTATTGAAAACTTTTCTTGGGGTTTTCAAGTGACTAACTATCCATGTGAATAATAGAGAAATACAACACCGCATTGCTTCTTTTCCATGCATCCTACGGTGATTTAATGATAAGAAACTTTTAGCTACGACAACTGAAAAGGGTTACTCCTTGTTCGTTCATATTCAACAAAGATATTGGCGGCTTCGACACTAATGATCCCAGCAGCTTCTGAAAGAAACAAGACTAACCCAAAGATAGCAAAAGCAACTACTTGGTATCTCTCTTCTCTCAGCTTTCCCTTATCTTTATCTATGTTTAGCGTAGTCTCATTAAGTTTCCGAACCCGCCATCGGTTGTCCTGTATTGATTGAATCGGTCTAGGTGCAGTAATTTGGTAACCCCCGTAGTCATGTCTCCAATCCCTTGTCTAAAGTACACCTTATGAGGGTCATTTGGAAAGTTTAAGATTTAAGCATACTTCTTAATGATAGGGGTCATATCAACATCCTCGAATGAGAAACATCTGTAACCTAGATCCTAGAAATACATCAAGGCCTCAACTATAAAAATCTGTATTGGGAGCCTTACCAGATAGGCAATTCTCTCATACCTTCTCTCGAAAAGGATATCATTCATATAACCTTATATTGACATAAGCTTATCTATATTATCCACAGAGCAATGCACTTTAGTCACGGTAATTCCTCGACCTTGGTATTTGGGCAATCCTTTTTAATTAATTTTATCATCTTCGATTTTTGCTTATACTCGAAAAAAGCCATTGAAGTCATGGTCTTAACTCAAAAATCATGTAGAGTTCAGGATTTTGATTAGGTCTGCTTTGATGCAAAATACATTATTATGGAGTTCATATCCTAAGGGCAGGTTCTAAGCCACTATATGAGGGGTAGACTTACTTCCCGGTCTCAAAAGGATCTATGATATGCCTAGTGACCACCTTTCATGAAGGTAATATAGGGGTGTACAAGGAATGATTAGGGTACAATGTGACCACCATTACCAAGTAAATGTCAGCTCATAGTTGGAAGTTTCACGAATTTGAACCCCGATTGAAAGTCATGAGGCAAACCGCTACTCTTCACTTAACCAAAATTAAGTTTATTCAAAAATTAAAATACATGAAAGCATTAATCCATACCTATGTACTTATGCATGAGAAGTATGTTAAAAAAAAATGCAAGAGTAATATATAAAAAATTGTGTGCTAGAATTAAATTACACAGACCAACAAAAATAAACAATCAAACAAACAAAGCTTAGTCCAACTCGACAAGTCCCTAATGAAGTCGCCATCTTGTTGTGACGTGCACGATGTCAAATGGTAGAGTTGTTAGTTCAATATGCTCTGTAATTAATTAGTTGGTTACACGTGGCATTATTATATTCATGTAAATACATATTTATTATTAATAAATGCTTAATTTATCTTTAATATTCATATAATATTAGATTTATGAATATTAGATTAATGAATCTAATATTTGATTAATGAATCTAGAGTAAAGATAATGTTCATGGGACAAAAATACTTTGCAAATGAAATTATAAAGTTGTTATAATTATGAGATTTTTATTCCATCAAAGCAATGTTTCTAAAATTTTCTTGGTTGATGCTCTCTTAAATACTGGATATTTATCAGAGCCGTAGAAACTGCTACATATTATGTTCTCTCATTTATGAAAGGAAACAATTGTTCTCATAAACTGAGGTATAAGGAATATGTAGAAGTAATATGTAGGTGTTTGTCATAAGACATGTACATTAAACTGACATGTATGAGAATTCAATATGGAGAGATCACTTATGTCTATGGAAAGGCACACGCGATGGTTGTGTAAGTGATCTTTAAACTTGAGATCACTAAGTTATCTCATATAAAGGATGTTATGCTTTGATCATGTTATATGTTATCTTAATCGGGGTAATAAAGGGGCAAACATTGAGTATAACATGAACTATATAAGGTACTTGAGTGATCAAAAGAGGATTCATGACTTTGGGTGAACTAGGAAAAAATATTTCATTTGTTCTCAAATAGTATTGACTGCGAAATCATTGGTCAATGTGAATGACATTTGAAAAGAGTTTCAAATCTTATTCAGACGATAAATTATTATTATGTGGGAACAAACTTGATTTAATATGGCAGACATACTCCATGCTTTAATATTAAATCGAAATATTATTGATGAAATGATATTAATTATACTAAGAAATCAGTCACTGAAAGGTTAAGTCAAACCACTAATAACTTTTTTAATATTTGGGAGATCATGACATGTTGTTAGACGAAACACCTAATCTTCAAATATAAAGTAATCAATTGTTGAATCTTCAAATATAACTTTTCTAATATTAGAAACCTAATGGGTCACACACATTAAGAATCATTAGTCAGAAATTAAACTGGGATGATTTAATTAAGTATGACTTGATTAAAATATATTTTAGAAATTAAGGACTAGAATATAATTAATACATGGATTATATTTCTAGACCTAGAAAAAACAAGTAAAAACTTGATTGAGTTAATTTCTAAAATTATCCTGAATTAATATATAGATATTATTCAAGGGAAAAAAATAATATTTTGCCAATTTATAGGGTTTTTTATATTTTCCTCTAAATAGTAAGTTATGCCTCTTATTTTTAATGGTTGTTTGTTAGACAGAAAATCTACGTAAGTCATAGAATAAAAAGGTAACACTTTAGGCATAATAATCCTTCTCACCTAAATAGGAATTTAGGAAATTTCTTATTAGTGATTCATGTAGATTACCGTTGGAGGTCGGACAATTAAACGACTTGTGGTTTGCGACAACCCAAACCTTTAAAGAATTATTCAAAGCCGAAGAAGATTAAATCTTTAGGTAATAAATCCCTAGACAAATTTCGATCTGTCTATTGGGATCCTAGAGACTCTTAAATAATTTTATTTTACTATTTTCGCTGCATGTATGATATTCAGGAGGTCAACAAGAGCTACCTCCTTGAGTGAAAGGGTTTTGGGTTTAATCATAAATTTGTGATTTGAGGGAGTTGCCACTTAGTATCATGATCACAAGGAAGCTTATGGTTTGCGAGAGTCTGGGTTAAGAGACTAGTTGTGCAAGGAAAAAACACATCACCTCAGTATACCTTACTTATGGTAAACTGCAATGTTGATTAATTGTTAATTTAAGTCATGTTTTTATTTGATGGTTTCATTCAAGGTTCAAGGAAGATCTTTATTTGTAAGGAAGTCTCTACCTTATCGGATTAACTTATAATTTTAGTATCACTTTTATTTTCTATTTTGTATCTTTAATACTCGAATGTATACTTTAAAATGTAATTTTATACCCCAAATATTAAAATCTACAGTTAAATTCTAATACTCTGAACATTAATTAAAAAAATAATTGTTTTGAGATTTTTGGTATTTTGACCAATTTTTAATGGATAATCATAAACTAGTTATGATATTCATTTTGTATTTTTAAAACGTGATAAAAGTACGATGTTGTTTATTAGAAAATATGCATGAAAAATCTTTAGAATTTAGTCATATGGATGAAAAAAACATATTTTTTGTGTTTTGAAATGAGGAAATTTTTTTAAATGTTTTTTTATTTTTTTAAATTTCAAAGAAAAATATTTATTTTTAATATCAGTTTTGTATCTTACAATATGAGTGCACAATCCGATATTAAATGAAATTCTTGAAGAAAAAAAGCATATTTTGTGTTTTCTAAAATAAAGGAAATGTTTTTGAATTTTTGAATTTTTTTTCGAAATTCTGAAGAAATATCATGTATTTTTAATACCGGCATATATTATAATGTAAATCTACAGTCTAATAGTATGCAAAAACTATTGGAAAAACATGTGAGGTATCTACAAATAATTTCAAAATGGTCCCTGAATTTTTTCAAAATTTTTTGAAATTTTTAAAGGCATATTTTGCTAGACCCCAAAATAAAAACAAATTAAAACTAAAGGAAAAGGAAAAGGCTTAGGGCGTGTTTGTCAAAAATGCCCTTGGCCTAAAACCAGAGGCATTAAAAATGCATTAAGGTTGTGTTTGATAAACACGACTTAAGCACCCAAACAAGACCTTATTTCCTTAATAAAATTGGTGTGAGCCAAACATGCCCTTCGCTTTTGGGATAGTCTTGGCCCAACTACATGGACCGGGTCTTTTGGGGCCAAGGCCATGCTTATGGGTTTAGTTGAGGCCTAGCCTAACCAGGTTTTTGATGGACTGATAGTTGGGCCAACAAACTTCTCTCTTTTTATTAAATATGGGTTGACTTGAGGGTTCAGCCTTTTCTTCTATCACTGTCCTAACCTCGTGATCAAGGTTGTTAAAATCGTGATTTTAACACGGCACGAAAAATATAATACAAACTCGGATCGTAAAATCGTAAAATCATAAGGAATTTTAAAATATATTAACAAAAAATTCATGCTTCAAATAAAAATTCATACATAGTTCAAGCACCTTAAAATACATCTTTCAAATAAAAATTAATACATAGTTCAAGCACCTTAAAATACATGCTTCAAATAAAAATTCATACATAGTTTAAGCATCTTATGGGATGGAAAAATATTTAGTTAATTGTGTAAGTCAATGATTTATGTTGCTTGAGTATATTTTAGGAGCTGGGGTTATTATTTTTTAATTATTTGATTGAAACAACACAATTTTATTTAAAAAAAATTATTTGATTTAACTTAATTGAGTTTTGATCAAATTTGATCGGGTTAAATAAATGGTTAAAAATATAGTTGAAGTAATCAAATTTATTAAAATCAGTGTTTTTATTTGTATAAATTAAAATCTGACACGAATTAAGCTTCTAATTATGAGTTTTGTGAATCAACCCATCATAATAAATATAATTTTTTAAATCATCCCGTTACTATTTTTATATCTAATTTATATTTATAAAATCTCTTCTACTTGCTATCATACCATTAAAAAACATAAGTAATTAAGGTGAATGAATAGCCAAAATAACATAACAAAGAAAAGTAAAAGATATGGGGAAAAAATCTGAATTAAATTGGAATTTAATATTATTGCCTTGACTTTAATCTCTGCAGCCCTCTTGATTTCTGACCTCCATTTCTTTATGGTATGCAGACTAAATACACATGTTCTGCAACAAGTGAAGACCGCGTGACTGTGCATTTCCACAGCCAATAGGCGCCTGACAGCTGGAGCATGGAGGGAACATTTTACTTCAGTGCATGCGTTTTGTTACAATCGTAAAATCAGTTTTGAAATCGCGATTTTGCGCGATTTCACCCGATTTCACCCATTTTTTATTTTTTCAAACTATTCAGCACGCAAAGCATGTTTTCACTCGTAAAATCGTATGATTTTACGAGTCAAAACGTGATTTTACCAACCTTGCTCGTGATAGAATTTTCTTAGTAAGAAAATTTGTCAAAAAAATGAGTTGCACTCTCACTTTAATCCATGAAAAAACATCATGTAATGAACCATGGGGAAGAAGAAGCTTACCTGGGCGAGAGGTGGTTGTTGATTGTCTGATGGTGGCGCCTTCAGGGCTGTTAGAGAGGGACAAAGGTTGCTAATTAGGCAATTGAAAAAAAATGGTGTAAATGCTGCTTTTTTTGCTCCTTTTCCCACCTGATTTTCTCCTTTTCTACTCCATGAAAATCACCTTTATTTATAGGGGATGAAAGAGGGATATGTGGTGTTTATTTGGCATGAATCTTAGTCATTGATTCAAACATGAAAGATCTCAACCATTGGCTAAAAGTCACCATTACTGGTTCTAAAGGCTGATTGGGTCAGTTTCTTTAGGTCAGCTTTGCAGCAAGTTCAAGGATTCCAAGAGACAAATTTTTTTCTTAGGTTCGGGTGCAATGACAAGTCAAGAGAGTGGCATCTTTTTTTTTCTTATATGGTGAAGGTATGAGAGAAAATGAAGGCTTGAAAAGCAGCATTAGAGTTGTTATTTTGGTTGCTATTGGTTGAAGATAACAAACAATATCAAATGACATGTTGTCTGGCACTATTATTTTTTTTATTTTTATAGACCAAACGACGTCGTTTTAATTTGAAACATGTCGTTCTGGTTAGAACAACAACAAAATGCATTGTTTTATTTAAATGAAACGGTGTTGTTTTGGGGGTTTTGATCTAAATTATATCATTATTTTTTTCTAATTTTAGTCTCTAATTTTTTAATTTTATCATCTTAGATTTTTACTCATACTCGAAAAAAGCCATTGAAGTCATGGTCTTAACTCAAAAATCATGTAGAGTTCAGGATTTTGATTAGGTCTGCTTTGATGCAAAATACATTATTAAGGAATTCATATCCTAAAGGCAGGTTTTGAGCCACTATATGAGGGGTAGACTGACTTCCTGGTCTCAAAAGGATCTATAATCTGCCTAGTGACCACCTTTCATGAAGGTAATATAGAGGTGTACAAAGAATGATTAGGGTACAGTGTGACCACCATGACCAAATAAATGCCAGCTCATAGTTGGAACTTTCACGAATTTGAACCCCGATTGAAAGTCATGAGGCAAACCGCTACTCTTCACCTAACCTAGAATTAGGTTTATTCAAAAATTAAAATGCATGAAAGCATTAATCCATACCCGATGTACTTATGCATGAGAAGTATGTAAAAAAATGCATAAGTAATATATAAGAAAGTGTGTGCTAGAATTAAATTACACGGACCAACAAAAATAAACAATCAAACAAACAAAGCTCAGTCCAACTCAACAAGTCCCTAATGAAGTCGCCATCTTGTTGTGACATGCACAGTGTCAAATGGTAGAGTTGTTAGTTCAATATGCTATGTAATTAATTAGTTTGTTACACGTGATATTATTATATTCATGTAAATACATATTCATTATTAATAAATGCTTAATTTATCTTTAATATTCTTATTAGATTAGATTTATGAATATTAGATTAATGAATCTAATATTTGATTTATGAATCTAGAGTAAAGATAATGTTCATGGGACAAAAATACTTTGTAAATGAAATTATAAAGTTGTTATAATTATGAGATTTTTATTCCATCAAAGCATTGTTTCTAAAATTTTCTTGGTCGATGCTCTCTTAAATACTGGATATTTATCAGAGCCGTAGAAACTGCTACATATTATGTTCTCTCATTTATGAAAGGAAACAATTGTTCTCATAAACTGAGGTATAAGGGATATGTAGAAGTAATATGTAGGTGCTTGTCATAAAACATGTACATTAAACTGACATGTATGAGAATTCAATATAGAGAGATCACTTTTGTCTATGGAAAGGCACACGCGACGGTTGTGTAAGTGATCTTTAAACTTGAGAGATCACTAAGTTATCTCATATAAAGGATGTTATGCTTTGATCATGTTATATGTTATCTTAATCGGGGTAATAAAGGGGCAGACATTGAGTATAACATGAACTATATAAGGTACTTGAGTGATCAAAAGAGGATTCATGACTTTGGGTGAACTAGAAAAAAAATATTTCATTTGTTCTCAAATAGTATTGACTGCGAAATCATTGGTCAATGTGAATGACATTTGAAAAGAGTTTCAAATCTTATTCAGACGATAAATTATTATTATGTGGGAACAAACTTGATTTAATATGGCAGACATACTCCATGCTTTAATATTAAATCGAAATATTATTGATGAAATGATATTAATTATACTAAGAAATCAGTCACTGAAAGGTTAAGTCAAACCACTAATAACTTTTTTAATATTTGGGAGATCATGACATGTTGTTAGACGAAACACCTAATCTTCAAATATAAAGTAATCAATTGTTGAATCTTCAAATATAACTTTTCTAATATTAGAAACCTAATGGGTCACACACATTAAGAATCATTAGTCAGAAATTAAACTGGGATGATTTAATTAAGTATGACTTGATTAAAATATATTTTAGAAATTAAGGACTAGAATATAATTAATACATGGATTATATTTCTAGACCTAGAAAAAACAAGTAAAAACTTGATTGAGTTAATTTCTAAAATTATCCTGAATTAATATATAGATATTATTCAAGGGAAAAAAATAATATTTTGCCAATTTATAGGGTTTTTTATATTTTCCTCTAAATAGTAAGTTATGCCTCTTATTTTTAATGGTTGTTTGTTAGACAGAAAATCTACGTAAGTCATAGAATAAAAAGGTAACACTTTAGGCATAATAATCCTTCTCACCTAAATAGGAATTTAGGAAATTTCTTATTAGTGATTCATGTAGATTACCGTTGGAGGTCGGACAATTAAACGACTTGTGGTTTGCGACAACCCAAACCTTTAAAGAATTATTCAAAGCCGAAGAAGATTAAATCTTTAGGTAATAAATCCCTAGACAAATTTCGATCTGTCTATTGGGATCCTAGAGACTCTTAAATAATTTTATTTTACTATTTTCGTTGCGTGTATGATATTTTGGAGGTCAACAAGAGCTTCTTCCTGGAGTGAAAAGGTTTTGGGTTTAATCATAAAGTTGTGATTTGAGGGAGTCACCACCTAGTATCATGATCACAAGGAAACCTATGGTTTGCGAGAGTATGGTAAAGAGACTAGTTGTGCAAGGAAAAGACGCATCACCTCAGTATACCTTACCTATGGTAAACTGCAATGTTGATTAATTGTTAATGTAAGTCATGTTTCTATTTGATGGTTTCATTCAAGGTTCAAGGAAGATCTTTATTTGTAAGGAAGTCTCTATCTTATCAGATTAACTTCTAATTTTAGTATCACTTTTATTTTCTATTTTGTATCTTTAATACCCGAATGTATACTTTACAATGTAATTTTATACCCCAAATATTAAAATCTACAGTTAAATTCTAATACTCTGAACATTAATTAAAAAAATCATTGTTTTGAGATTTTTGGTATTTTGACCAATTTCTAATGGATAATCATAAACTAGTTATGATATTCATTTTGTATTTTTAAAACGTGATAAAAGTACGATGTTTATTATAAAATATGCATGAAAAACCTTTAGAATTTAGTCATATGGATGAAAAAAACATATTTTTTGTGTTTTTGAAATGAGGAAATTTTTAAAATGTTTTTGAATTTTTTGAAATTTCAGAGAAAAATATGTATTTTTAATAGCAGGTCTGTATGTGAGTCCACAGTCCGTTATTAAATGAAATTCTTGAAGAAAAAAAGTATATTTTGTGTTTTCTAAAATAAAGGAAATGTTTTTGAATTTTTGAATTTTTTTTGAAATTCCGAAGAAATATCATGTATTTTTAATACTGGCATATCTTATAATGTAAATCTACAATCTAATAGTAGGCAAAAAATATTGGAACAACATGTGAGGTACCCATAAATAATTTCAAAATGGTCCCTGAATTTTTTCAAATTTTTTTGAAAATTTTAAGGGCCTATTTGGCTAGACCCCAAAATAAGAACAAATTAAAACCAAAGGAAAAGGCTTAGGGCGTATTTGTCAAACATGTCCTTAGCCTAAAATCAGAGGCATTAAAAATGCCTTAAGGTTATGTTTGATAAACACGCCTTAAGTACCCAAACAAGACCTTATTTCCTTAACAAAATTGGTGTGAGCCAAACATGCCCTTCGCTTTTGGGTTAGTCTTGGCCCAACTACATGGACCAGATCTTTTGGGCTCAAAGCCATGCTCATGGGTTGAGTCGAGGCCTAACCTAACCAGGTTTTTGATGGGCTGATAGTTGGCCCAACACACTTTTCTCTTTTTATTAAATATGGGTTGGTTTGAGGGTTCAACCCTTTCTTCTGTCAATGGCCTAACCTCATGAGAGAATTTTCTAAGCAAAAAACTTTGCCAAAAAAAATGAGTTGCACTCTCACTTTAATCCATGAAAAAACATCATATAATGAACCATGGGGAAGAAGAAGCTTACCTGGGCGATAGGTGGTTGTTGATTGTCCAATGGTGGCGCCTTCAGGGCTGTTGGAGAGGGACAAAGGTTGCTAATTGGGCAATTGAAAAAAAATGGTGTGTAAATGCTAATTTTTTTGCTCTCTTTCCCACCTGATTTTCTCCTCTTCTACTCCATGAAAATCACCTCTATTTATAGGGGATAAAAGAGCGATATGTGGTGTTTATTTGACATGAATCTTAGTCATTGATTCAAACATGAAAGATTTCAACCGTTGGCTAAAAGTCACTATCACTGGTTGTAAAGGTTGAATGGGTCGGTTTCTTTAGGTCAATTTTGCAGCAAGTTCAGGGCTTTCAAGAGACAACTTTTTTTCTTAGGTTTGGATGCAATGACAGGTCAGGAGAGTGGCATCTTTTTTTTTTCTTGTATGGTAAAGGTATGAGAGAAAATGAAGGCTTGAAAGGCAGCATTAGAGTTGTCATTTTTATTGCTATTGGTTAAAGATAATAAACAATATCAAATGACATGTTGTCTGGTACTATTATTTTTTTATTTTTATAGACCAAATGATGTCGTTTTGATTCGAAACATATCATTCTGGTTAGAACAACAACAAAATACATCGTTTCATTTAAATGAAACGGTGTTGTTTTGGGGTTTTTTTTATCTAAATTAGATCATTAACTTTTTTTTAATTTTAGCCTCAATTAAATTTTGACTCTAAGAATCAATTGTAAACTTTGCAAAGAACAAGGACTAAAATATATATATATATATATATATATATATATATATATATATATAAAATACTCGGTGAATAATAATAAATTGTGAGTGTGGGAATGGTGATTTTGTAATAGTAAAAGTAAATGTTGCTTTAGTTTTGTTTGTTAATTACAATGTTAATTGTTAATTGTTAATTGTTAATAATTATAATTATATATATAACAACCCATTAGCTTTTGTGCTCGCTGCTGTGATGAAGTGTTGTGGGGTTATTTTTATTTTTATTTAATTATGCATTGATTACAATAAATTTATTTAAATATTTAAATTCTGGAAGAGAAATGCAATTTTTTAACCAAAGCCCCTTTCCTTATTTATTTTTTAAAAAAAATTCTACGATATTCAAATAAATATTTGCAGGTATCTCAATAACTTAAAAGGAAGTAAAAACACTTATTTATGTAGGTAAAAAAATCCCATTTTTATATTAACTTTTGTATTAGTAGTCTGTTTGTTTTTTTAAGCAAAAACTCGATCATAATATTAAAAGTAAGTTTTAAACAAAAAAAAAAAACAATATCTTTGTATGTTTATGTTATTATATGAAAACGTATCATCAAATAATTAAATTCATCAAAATCATATAAAAAATAATAATGAAAAGACTATTTTATTTTTATTGAATATTAATGTGCCATATTTTATAATTCAATGCATATTAGGCTTACATGTAATTGTTAAAAAAAATAATTGCAAATATAAGCATAAAATCTCATTTTAAAAATATAATTTGTTAAATAACGTTATAATTATTAATTAAAAAAAATATATATTCTAAATTAAAAAAAAAGTTATATAAATCTAGTATACTAGCACATGTGGTAGGCCTCCAACAAGCAAAGGGCATGCTTGCTTTTTCTTACATTTTTACATGTAGATGATGTGTGGGTGAATGTATATAAAATTATAATATTAAGGTAACTTAACTAGTTTGATTTTATATTTATTTTTTAATAATTATTAATTTTAAAATTTGTAAAATTAATTGAAGTATATATAAATTAGTGAATATTTATATTAATCAAATAAAAATAAAATTAGATCACCCATCATCTGCTGCTATAATAATTTTCCGGATTCACTTCCACCCGTTAATGAATTTGTCATGGCTAATTCCTTTACTCATGTGTTATCTGATGGTCTGTCAGTTCTGCGTTCGAGAAGGAAATTTGCTTTTCTTCTTCTATTGCTTCTTGAACCATTGTCCAATTGAAACTCCTCTTTATTCTGTTTGCTAACATGGCAATTCCCTTTCAAGAAGATACATCATATGATCGTCTTTGATTCCAGGAGCTAAATGGGAAAGTGAGGGATGCTGTAATTTCTGGGTCATATTGTTTCTCCTAAATGTTTGGTTCCCTTTTTCTCAACTCATGGACAAGTTAGTCAACACGATTGTCCTAAATCAGATTGATCAAAAGCGTGAAGGAGGGTAGATCGGCGGAGCTTTATTGAATCAATAACTTGGATGTATTCGTCGAAATTGGAATGGGGCAGGTGGATTGCTGTGAAAAGGGCTTCGATGCAGCGATGCTTAAAGATACAGCAGCTTATTATTCTCAGAAGGCATCAAACTGGATAATTCTTGTCCAGATTACATGTTAAGATCAAGCAGGATTTGTTTCCGCTTACGAGTCAATGAACGTTTTCCATCTTGTTGGTGATTCCAGGCTTGTTGACTATGATATCCATGTGCAAACACTGTTGAAAGGATGCAATTTTCAATGCTTGAGTTTTGCGACGTTGGATTGTTGGCTCTCCTTTTAGGTAGTGCCTGCTTGTCCCATGTGTTATGTTATTGGTGAATTTTTTTATATAAAAAAATTTTAAAAAAAAAAAGTTAAAATCTAAGAGTTTTAGGTCTTTCTGCAAAACTATACTTAAAAGTTTTGGGTTTGGCTGCAACGCTTGATTCAAGAGTAATATTTATAATATTAATAATAATATTAAACTTGCATGATCAAAGTTTAAGTGGCTGCAACACCAGACCCACTAGCCTTAAAATGTGATAACAAAATAGAAAAAAATTAATATTACAGAATGAAATTAAACAAAAAAAATTAATTGAAAAGAAAAAATAACAAAGCAAAGCACTATTCTAATGAATAGTGTTTTGTAAGGAGGGGCACAACAAAATCCTCTCATGAGATCATAATAATCTAATGAAAAGTAAACAAAACAAATCATAAAGTTTAATTCTTAATCAAATTGATATTAGAAGAAAAAAACAACTGGTTTAACCCGTCAAACTAGGTTAACCCGTTAAGCTTGGGATCTATGTCATGAGCGTGTGATAACTAAATAGAAAAAAATTAATATTAATAAACTAAATTAAACAAAAAAAATATTATTTAAAAAAATCACAGAAAAAAGCAACAAAAAAAACATATAACAAACGGTATCTACCTTTCACTGTGGATTTGCATAGTGCAATCCACAGTGAAAGGTTGATCTCTTTTGGTTATAGTTACAATATTAAAAGATAAAATTGAAAAAAAAAACATTAATGAAGAAAAAGAAAAAAAATTGAATCAACTGCATTAACCCGTCAAATCAGGTTAACCCATCAAACTTGAGATTCGTGTCATGAGAGTGTGATAACTAAATAGAAAAAAATTTAATATTAATAAACTAAATCAAACAAAAAAATTAATTAAAAAGAAAAAAAATACTGAAAAAAAAACCTATATGAAGAAAAAAACTAATGAAGAAAAAGAAAAAAATCTAAATTAACTGGGTTAACCCGTCAAACCTGAAATCCATGTCATGAAAGTCTGATAACTAAATAGAAAGAAATATAATACCAACAAACTAAATTAAAAAAGAATTAATTAAAAAGGGAAAAAGAAATAAGAAAAAACCTGTACGAAGAAAAAAACTAATAAAGAAAAAGAAAAAAATCTGAATTAACTGGCCTAAGAAAAAAATTGATATTAACAAACCAAATTAAAAGGAAAAAATTAATTAAAAATAAAAAAAAACAAAAACAAACAAAAAGCATCAGTCTTTTAACTATGGAGTGCACTGTGCAGTCCACAGTCAAAGGCATAAAAATAGCAAAAAAGCAAAAAAAAAAAAAAAGAAAAACTAAAGGCATGAGCCGATAACTAAATAAAAAAATTAATATTAATGAACTGAATTAAAAAATATATTAATTAAAAATAAAAAAATAACAGAAAAAAGAAAAAAAACCTATAAAAAGAAAAAAACTAATGAAGAAAAAGAAAAAAAATCGAATTAATTAGGTTAACTCGTCATACCAGGGATCTGTGTCATGAAAATCTGATAACTAAATAGAAAAAAATTTAATATTAACAAACTAAATGAAAAAAAATTAAATAAAAAGATAAAAAGAAGGCATCAGCCTTTTCACCGTAAATTGCACTGTGCAATCCACAGTGAAAGGCATAAAAAGAAAAAAAACTAAAAGCATCAGCCTTTTTACTGTGAACTGCATATAATATTAAAAAATAAAATTGGAAGAAAGAAATTAATGAAGAAAAAGAAAAAAAATCTGAATCAACTGGGTTAACCCGCCAAATTAGGTTAACCCGTCAAATTTGGGATTCGTGTCATAAAAGTGTGATAACTACATAGAAAAAAGATTTAATATTAATGACCTAAATTAAAAAAAATTAATTAAAAAGGAAAAAACAAAGAGAAAACAACCTACAGGAAGAAAAAAAACTGATGAAGAAAAAGAAAAAAAATCTGAATCAACTGGGTTAACCCGCCAAACCAGGTTAACCCGTCAAACCTGGGATCCATGTCATGAAAGTCTGATAATTAAATAGAAAAAATTTAATATTAAGAGACTAAAGTAAAAAAAAATTAATTAAAAAAAAGAAAAAAGCCAAAAAAAGAAACTAAAGGCATCAGCTTTTTTATTGTGAACTGCAGTGTACAGTCCACAGTAAAAGGCTTAAAAAAGAAAAAAAAAGGCATACGCCACGGGTTTATTTTTTTTTCTTGCATAAAAAAATCAAAAAATGCTAAGATCTAAGAATGTGAGGTCTTTTTGCAAAGATATACCCAAGAGTCTTGCGTCCAGCCGCAAGGCTTGACCCAAGAGTAATATTTATAGTATTAATAATAATATTAAACATACATGACTCAAGTTTAAGTGAGTCTGGCTGCAACATCAGACCCAAGAGCCTTGGATGTGGATCTGGCTGCAAGGTCGTGTCATAAAAATGTGATAATTAAAAAGAAAAAAAACAAAGAAAAAAAACTTACAGGAAGAAAAAAAACTAATGAAAAAAAAGAAAAAAATCTGAATTAACTGGGTTAACCCTTCAAACCAAGTTAACCCGTCAAACCTGGGATACGTGTCATGAAAGTTTAATAACTAAATAGAAAAAACAAATTGACGGGTTAACCTAGAATTAACTGGGTTAACCCGTCAAACCAGGGATACGTGTCATGAAAGTCTGATAGTTAAATAGAAAGAAATTCAACATTAACAAATTAAACTAAACGAAAAAAATTAATTAAAACGAAAGAAAGCAAAAAAAAATTCGGGTTACCTCGTCAAATCAGGTTAACCTGTCAAACCCGGGATCCGTGTCATGAAAATTTGATAACTAAATAAAAAATTAACATTAACAAACTAAATCAAACAAAAAAATCATTAAAAAAAAACAAAAAAAAAGCAAAAAACAAAACATGAAAGGCATAAAAAATGAAAGAAAAAAATGATAGGTCAGCATTTCACTGTATATTATACTATACAATGCACAGTAAAATCTGAGCAATTTTAGTTTATTAGATAATAATAACTGATCATTCTGATTGTGAGCTCCAAAACTGGCATTGACATGGATGGCTTGACCATAGTAGATATCAAGCTTCGAATGGGCTACCAATGATCCACAGATGGATGACAAAACAGGATAGAAAAATATTTATAGCTTTATTAACTGACAGAACAGAACAGAACAAAAATGGTTCTCTGTAATCAAATCATCTCTGTCAAGCTCTTCATTTATCAAGCATTTGTTTTGCTAAGTTATCTCTCCATTCTCTTCATTCATTACTCAGCTCCACAATTGAAACAGTCTTCTCTGATGGGCATATGCTCAAGTGACAATTGAGTGAATTCCTCTGGGTTTGCTTTGCGAGCATGTATATTCTAATGAAATTATGGAGCAAACAACAACCTATTATTATAATTCATAATTTATTTTAATTTTTTTATATGGGATTATTCAAGCCTTATAACCCGGATCACGAGTTTGGTAGGTTAACTTGAGTTAACTCGAGTTTTTTTTATTTATTTTTTATAAGGTTATCTTCGTCTCATGACTCGAGTCGTGGATTTGACATATTTACTCGAGTTATTTTTTTATATTAAATTAATTAAAAATTAAATTTTATAATTTATTTTGAGTTTAAGTTACTCTTGTCTTTGAGAGAAAGCCAAAACATCTTTCTATAACATTTTGAGCTTGTGAGTGCTTTATATTGAAGTACTCTTCATGATTTTTAGGTGCTCACTGGTTCATATCCCAAAGAAACCGAGTCAATGACAGAAAAAGATTGATAGCTAGAAATCAATCAACAAAACAAGAACTTTATATTTGGTTCCAAGAAAATGAGAAAAAAAAAAGTCAAAGAAAGAAAATAAGAAAGAAAAGAAAGAAAAGTCAAAGATAAAGAGTCAAACTTGGCTCCTCTTTAAAGTAAAAGAGGGTTTTTTTAAAGTCATGCTAAGGCTATGGCTTATTGTATGATTTAATAAAACCTCTTCTAGTTGTGTATGCTACTTTTGCTAATTGGTTTTTTTAAAATTTATTTTTATCTTTTAACATTTAATTTATTAAAAATTAAATTTTATGATTTGTTTTAATTTATTTTTTATAGGGTTATCCAAATTTTATGACCAAAGTTGTGGATTTGATAGGGTAATATGGTTGACTCAATTTTTTTAATTGATTTTTTTTCTAATTTCATCTTTCAACATTTTATTGATTGTGAATTAAGCTTCTTGATTTATTTTGGTTTGTTTTCTATGAGGCTATTATGGTCTTATGACCCGAGTCATGAGTTTGGTAGGTTAATTCGAGATATTTTTTGTCTTTTTTAAAATTGATTTTCTTTTCAATTTCATTCATCAACATTGAGTTGATTGAAAATTGTGCTTCATAATTTATTTTGATTTTCTTTATATGGGGTTATTCAAGCCTTATGACTCAGGTCACGAGTTTGGTAGGTTAACTCGAATTTTTTTATTTACTTTCTATAAAGTTATCTTAGTCTCATGACTTGAGTCATGGGTTTGACATGTTTACTCGAGTTATTTTTTTTGTATTCTTTTTTAATTGATTTTATTTTCGACTTCATCCTTCAACATTGTATTGATTGAAAATTAGACTTCACAATTTGTTTTAATTTTCTTACTATGGAGTTATCATAGTCTTATGACAATGGTTGTAGATTTATCAAGTTAACATTGGTTGACCAGGATCTATCTAAGAAGTTGTCTTCTCAATATTTAAAAAATAAAGATGTCTTTTTGAATTATTTTTTTAATCACTATATTTTTACAGATCATCTAAGTTGTTTTTATATTCACTAAGCTTACTAGTCATATTGGTCCAACCCTACATGGTTTTTCTTACCAAAACAAGTTAGAAACATCTGAATATTTTTTTATGTTCAAAAAAATTTGATCCAATCCGCAACATTGTATGGGCCAATGATATAGTTCACTTGCTATGTTAAAATTTGTTGAGGTAAAAAACCTTAGTTATACATGTTAACATATACTAAAAAGTCATGGCATTTCATTGTAGCAGCGAACAGTGAAATACCAAGGTATTTTTAACTTTTTTCCTCAAATTTTTTAGGTTTTTTTTTTAATTTTATCCTCAAACATTGAGTTTATTGGATATTGTACTTTATAATTTATTTTAATTTGCTTTCTATGAAGTCATCTGAGTCTCATAACCCGAGTCGCGAGTTTTGCAAGTTGGTCGTGTTGACTCGAGTCTTTTTTTATCCTTTTTAATTAATTTATTTCTCAATTTCATCCTTCAACATTGGGTTGATCAGGAATTGAACTTCATAATTATTTTTTTATTTGCTTTTTATTGATTTATCACGATTTCATAACTTAGATCGCAAGTTTTGTGAGTTAGCTATGTTAACTCAAGTTTTTTTTATCATTTTTTAATTAAATATTTCTTTTCAGTTTCATCCTTCAACATTGGGTAGATTGAGAATTGGACTTGATAATTTATTTTTTTAATTTGTTTTATATGGAATTATATTGGTCTCCTGGCCCGTTTTGGCAAGTTGTTATTTTTTGTCCCTTTTTTTATTTTTTTTCGATGTAATCCTTCAATACTGGGTTAATTGAAGATTGGGCTTTATAAGTTTTTTTTTTATTTTCTTTCTATGGGGTTAACACAGTCTTACGACTCGAGTGGCGGGGTAGGTCAATTGACTTGAGTTTTTTTATCATTTTTTTAGCTGAATCTTTTTTCAATTTCATCCTTCAACATTGGGTTGATTGAAGATTGGGCTTCATAAGTTTTTTTTTTGTTTTTTTCTATGGAGTTATCACAATCTTATAACTTAGGTCTCGAGTTAGGTCAGCTAACTCAAGTTTTTTATCCTTTTTTTAGCTGAATATTTTTTCAATTTCATCCTTCAACATTGGATTGATTGAAGATTGGGCTTCATAAGTTTTTTTTATTTGCTTTCTATGAAGTTATCACAGTCTTATAACTCGGGTCATGAGTTAGGTCAGTTGACTCGAGTTTTTTTTATCCTTTTTTTAGTTGAATTGTTTTTCAATTTTCTCCTTTAATATTAAGTTGATTGGGAATTAGGCTTCATAATTTGTTTTGGTTTGCGTTCTATAAGGTTATTTCAATCTTATGATCTAAGTCACGAGTGTGGTTGATTGACTCGAGTTGACTCATGTGGTTTTTAGTTTCTTTTTTAATTGATTTTTTTTTAATTTTATCCTTCAACATTTGGTTGATTGGGAATTGAACTTTATAATTTGTTTTGATTTTTTTTTATAGGGTTATCTCGGTCTCATAATATAGGTTTGACAGATTAATCTAAGTTGACTCGGCTTATTTTTTAGTTGAGTTTTGTTTTTAATTTCATCATTCAACATTGAATTGATTAAGAATTGGGTTTAATAGAAAAAATAATTAATTTGCTTTCTATAAGGTTATCAGGGTCTCATGACCTGGGTAACAGATTTAATAGATTAACCTGAGTCGATCTAATATGTTGTCATTTAAATATTTTTTTAAAAAAGGTCATCTTGATTTTTTTTAGTCAAATTATATTTTTACCAGACATCCAGATTAATTTTTGACATGTGAAGTCGACCAAAACACATCAGGTTAATCCCTATATAGTTTAAATTTTTTATACTAGAAAACACATTAACAATACTTGGATATTTTTGTATGACCAAATTTTTTTTTATCAAACCCATAAGATAACATGGTTAATGATCTAGTGTGTGTTTATTGTCATGATCCAATTTTAACTCCTTTTCTTTTAATTTATTTTAAAAAAATTTAAAGTTTTAAAGATCAATGACTATTTTTTTTTTATTGAGGGTGCAATTTGATAATATACAGAAGAATTAGGGATTATGGTGTGTTTTTGTTTCATCATTCCATGCACCGTCGTCAATGGTGGCGCGTGAACCCACTATTACTACAGCATATGATTTTATTTATGTAGTCTCATCATCTTTAGCAATACTAATACTAGAGTTGATTTTCTAGGATAGAAGAGAGAAATAAAAGGGAGAAAAAAAAGAATTACCAGCGACAAACCGACTACTTATAGATACCATACATCACCAATAAAAAAAGATACGAAGAAGAATCAAATGAGATGATAAAAACTTATTTTCCACCATTGAAAAACACCGCACACACCCGCACAAAGTTAATATGAGCATATGAGATTTAATATAAGAAATGTGTCTCTAAAAACATTTAATAAACAAACTAATCTCGATTTGCATAAAATTGTTTAAAAAAATATTGTTATTGAAAAAATAAATCATATTTGTTATGCATATATTGCAGAATTTTGTGAGTGTGTGTGCGCGTGGAGTGATCAAGTAAACAAGACGGGGACAATTGTTTAACAATTTTCTCAAGAACAAATGGTATTTTTTTTTAGTCGAACAACGGAAACAAGGAATCAAACTCTCATAGTGAAGCGGAAAGAACACCAAAAAAGTTTTTTCCACGGGGGGGTCCCTTGCTTTGCTGTAGTTGTCAAATGGCACCAGCCGCACGAGTTAAAGATTCCAAAAAAAGCTAGCCCCCACCCCCCAAAGATTCCAAAAAAAGCTAGCCCCCCCGCGACGAAGGAGGTTTTTTTCCCCTTGCTACGCGTTCTTTTCATATATAATATCAGGATGCTTCTGCTTTTTAGTAATTTTAATTATTACAATATTAATAAGTTGATATAAAAGGCTGACACGTGTGTTATATACATGTAAGCATGTCATCATCCCTTGCTAAATGGACGGCGCATGGGAT
>Ga0325401_1000579_pt1 | contig 27347 bp, 16 predicted proteins | sample PopdelMetagenome_FD_205666 | JGI IMG/M metagenome (GOLD analysis project Ga0325401, IMG submission 205666) | Populus deltoides microbial communities from Bellville, Georgia, United States - Xylem-PdKOR-R2 | ecosystem: Host-associated > Plants > Phyllosphere > Stem > Wood/Secondary xylem | place...
TATATATATATATATATTAATAAATAATACAACCTCCAAACGATATACAAAACACTCCAAAACCAAAAAATACTATTTTAAATAAATAAAACAAAACACCAATACAAACAAAATTTAATAAATATAATTTTGATCTTATCTAATCAACTTGATAATTCCGAATATAATAAGCACAAAATACAAAATCACAAGCCCTTCTCATATATCCATGGATGCATGCATGCACACTGAATCAAATCCTAGTCAACTGAGACTTTTACTTCTACAACCATTCCCCTGTGTATATAATTCCGTCTCTCATCTCAAACGCACGTCAATGCAATTAATTTTGTTTTCCAAGTATTCAATGTGGGCCCTTTTGAGAGAGTGTTTAAAAAGGTTTTTTCTTTAATTATTTAAAATTATATTTTTATAATTTTTTTGATATACTAATATTAAAAATAATTTTTTTAAAATAAAAAATATTATTTTTATATATTTCCAAATAAAAATACATAAAAAATAATCAACTGTTTTTATATTCTCAAATATTTTATTTGTGAATATACATGCGTGCCAATGTAAATATTTGTCTTGTAATATTAAATTAATAGTACCTAACCATGAATTAATTATATATTAGGAAAGATATTAACTGTCAGTAGTTGCTTTTAATTAGTTCATATGATGAATTTCTTTAATTGAACTATGAGGGATGATACTTATTTATATGTATTAGATTTAACCCTCTTTTTTTCTTTTTCTTTTTTTAGTAATGTGCCGCGTATATATACAGTGAAATTTGACTCCGTACCCATGGATAATACTGTGATTTAATTTTCTTTTTCTTTTTTTTTTGAGAAAAAAGGCGGTTTAAATAGCTAGATTAATTAGCGGTAGTTGCGCTGCCAATCCTTGACGGCACGTAACTAGGAGTGAAGTCAACCATGTGGCTCGAAACGACGACATTTTCTTTTCTCTCGTCAAAGTGCACGAGACCCCATGCACCTACCCTCTAAAACATTATTAATATGGCTCTTAAATTTGTAAGCACAATTGTGTATGTTCTCATGTACTTTTGCTTAAAATAACGTTGCTAAGTATACTCTCTCTTTAAAATCGGATCTTACACACCGATATCCCTAACGAATGTATTTACGACAATTGCTTTGTTGTGGTCCCCATGAAAATTTAATCTGAATACGAGCGATATTGACCCTACCCGCCCGACTTGAATGAATAAATATATTTTTAACTCAATAAATAATATGTAAAGAGTGAATATTATTAAACTCGGTTTTCAATCTAACCTGAAGTATATATTTATATTATATAAATATATTTGTATAATATTTAAATTTTTTTAATATAATATGATATACGTATATCTTAATATTAATATAAAATACATGTTTATGAATAATATTTATCATTTAAAATACATATACATACCTCAATATATAAATATATATATATATATATTAATTATTGATTAATAAATAATAATAGATAATAAATACTCATTAAATACCCGAAACTCGATGGATATATAGCATTTGAATATCTAAATTTTTTACCCAATAAATAATAAGTAAGCTATGTATATCAAGATATCCGACTCGGATCATCATTATCATCCTTTTGAAATAAGGATTATTGATATGAAAATGTACTCACTTCTTAGGCTACACTTGAAAAAAGTAGCAAATGAAATAAAATGACAGATCCGCATGTAATATTTTTTGTTTTGTTTTTTCTTCAACGAGAAATTCCTTTCTACTAAAACTAATAAATATAAATTATGATGATTAATTCTAAGAAATATAGTTTAATTGAAGGATTCTTTTTACTATTAGAATTTAGAGTCAATAAATACCTTAATCACATGCAACGTCGTCGGTTGACTTGTATGCGATTCCCTTTTACTACTATATATATATTGATCTTTCATGAAAATGATATGGTAGATCGATTATATTAACATGATAGTCGCATGGTTTGGTTTGTCTATTTGTCCTATATATCTATCTAGCTAGGATGTGTCTGATTTTTATTTTTATTTGACCTGTCAAAATTATAATAATTACCCTAGCATGGTCGACGGGTGTCTTCTTTAGATAAAGCCAAAAGAAAACCCAAACAAGGAAGAAAATAAAATATGTACACCAGGTGGTGCCTTCCCACCCACTGTGCACGTAACGTATCAATTATAAAATTATACCTCGAGGAATCATTCAGCTTTTTCTCTTTTCTTTTCTTTTCTTTTCTTTTCTTGGCAAATTCAGACACTTGATCACCTTACTTCCAACTTTTACAGTTTGATAACGGATCGCCACTCGGATTTGAAAATAAAAATCAACGATATTAAAGCGCGGTTTGAAATTACGGGTATTTTATGAATATTATATATGGTGCATGGTGACCCTCAAATCTTAATTACACGTCGAATATTATATATGGTGGTGACCCTCAAATCTTAATTACCCTCAAATCAACGATATTAAAGCAAGAGGGTCTAGAAAGAAAGGGAAAAAAAAACATTTCTTGCGACGAATCTTCTGTCCATGGATATGCACGAGTCAATTCTATAATATTATGCCCGCTGTATTAAATTAACGAAAGAAAACTTAATTTTTTAATCGAGTCTTTGTATACGCCAAATGGAGTTTATAGCAGATAATTAATCTTGCATATCCAATCACAAGGTTAGGAAGTGCATGGAAGAAAGATAAATTTAATGGATGGTTCAAATCTAACTATCGAGAGAACATCTCAAAGTCAAGTTACACGAACACTTCAATTTCAAGATAATATTTATTAATTACGGAATAAAAAAGTAAAATCTGAATCCTTTCTTGAAAAAGATGAAAATATTTATGATGTCAGCAGTGTTGTTCTATTGATTATTTTGAAATAAACTTCCAAGCCTTCGTGCGTGGATTTCTATATCCTTTTCCCCCCCAAAGCATATCAAGTTGGTAGACCAATTAAAAAAGTTGTAGTTGAACCATTTAGTAGGTGGGTCACTGATAAAAATTTAGAATTGAGAAGTTTGCTTTTCTTGTAATCTTAAATTCGAGTCATGTGGTTGCTAATATAATAGCCACTAGAGGCTTATATGATTGTTAACTTCAGAGTCAGTAAGATTAGTTGAGGTACGTGCAAACTGATTCGAACACCCATGTTAATAAATAAAAAAAAGTCGTAGTTGATAATGATATATCTGTTAGTTCAATATTTACGTTAAGAGTTTCTATCTTTCCAAAAGGAATATGAATCGTTAACATGCCTTCAAGTTCTAAATTGTATCTTTATGACCTATTTCAGTGAATTCTCATCCATGGTAAATAGCAACGGTTCTCTCATTATATAATATTATGTATATCCTATCAACAACAACAACAATAAGATGTTAATTTCAAAAACTTCAAATTTTTTTATCCAGTTGAGAATAAAGGGTCATTTACGATAGGCAAATAGCAGCGGTTCTATCGTTATACAACAAGATTATGTATATCATATCTATAACAACAACAACAATAATAAAGCATTAATTTTAAAAACTTTAAATTTTTTTATTCGGTTGAGTGAGGGTAATTTAAGATAGGTTAATCTCTGAATGTATATTAAAAATATTATTAATGTTTTTCATACAATGTTTATGTACCTTCTTAGCTGAGCAACAAAGTATTCGTGGTGACTTGTTTGATATAGTTTTTTTTGTTATTTATTGACAAGGAGATTTAGTCAAATAATTGTAAAACGAGATAAGTGTTAATTAGGAAAGTAAATTGGCTTGTATATGCGTTTAAAAACATATTTTAAGGAAGAAGTGTTCTAGATATTGTTGTAGATATGTGATCATGCAAGCCTGAGAAAGAAATCGTGATTTTTCTAGAGATAGCAATCATAAAAACCTCGAGAAACACTGTTTTATTGAAAAAAAGTCGAGAGATGAAGATACAATTCATGGATATTATCTAATCTTAGATAGTTTCATCATAAAGATTATTCTTCATTTGTTCAGGTTGCATCTCATTCTAGAATTACCGGAGATGTCTTGAAAATAGTGAAGGATTCAGTCACCTCCCTCCAATATAGAGGCGCTGGTGGCACCCTTCATAATCAGAGGTATTAAACTCCCTGGCAGTCAAAGCTCCAAGAAAGTCTCCAAAACAAAGCCCTGATGAAGCCTGTCGTTATCATTTTTAATTACCATCCAGCCTTTTTTATAGTTTCGACACCTTGTGAAATGAAGAACCTCTGGAGTCTCCACCATGTTATCTCTCATGGCACCATCACGAGACGCGCATTAACAAGTCCAAATTTAAAATATAATATGAACACATTAAAGATCTTTTTGACAAAAAAAAAAAAAACGAGCTTAACTTTTAATTTAATTTCATTACGTTTTTTTTTAAATTTAGTTAATATTTTTAAAAATCTTATAATACTTCAAGCATATTATTGTAATTTATCTTTAAATTCTTTCCTGTTATATTTTATATGAATAAGCTGTATTCTTATTATATGTGTTTGTTATTGATAACCATAATTAATCCTTAAAATAAAATAAGAATAATAATATAAATAAAATATTTGCATACATACATATATATATATATATATATATATATATCTGTTATTTTTTCTCTAGAAATATTAGCTTCTTGTGTTAATATTTAATTATTAGTTATAATTTTTTTAATTTATTGATTCATGTTTTTTTAATTTATTTTATTAAGTGTAAACATATTGTTTTTATTTTTAATTAAAAAAATATATTTATTATGCTGTTATATTTATTATGCTAATATAGATATATATATATATCTGTTTTTTTTTTCTCTTGAAATATTAGCTTCTTGTTTTAATATTTAATTATTAGTTATAATTTTTTTAATTTATTGATTCATGTTTTTTTAATTTATTTTATTAAGTGTAAAAATATTATTTTTATTTTTAATTAAAAATATATATTTATTATGCTGATGTGTTTCTTTGTATTATAAAATAACTTAAAATCTTATTTGCGGGTTATAAAAATAAACAGTAAAATATTATTGGAGTAGGTGTAGTAAATACTAATAAATACTAAATAAGATGACTTGAGATGTGTAAATGAAAAACTAAAAAAGTCCGACAGAGATGACATCATTTCAAAGGTCCAGTCACTAAAGTGGACCCCACATATCAGCATTTGTCTAAGGTCGTTGACCAACTGATTCACCATGGACCCCACTCCGGCACCACAAACACTACCCTCCAGTGTTATCAAAATCAAATCCCTCGCCTCAAAACTCTTTTCATTTTTTCTTTGTTTTTTGACAAGTTTTTTTTTTCCCGCTTAATTCCACTCCTATTTTGCTTTCTCTGTACTCGAAAATATATCCCACGAGCAAACGCACAAAACAGTAAACCGCGTAAAGCGCGTGGAATATTTTTTGTGTGAATTATTTATCATCCTTTTCCTTTTCTTTTTTTAATCTTCGGTCTCTCTCTTGTCAGCAAAATAAATCATTTTGTTTAATATTAACCAGGGCATTGCCCAAATGCCGCTTCAACAAAAAAAAAATTAAATATAAAAAAATAATATTTAAATTATCAAAAATTCATCAGTATTGTTATTAAATTTATTACAGTAGTTAAAACTTGTAAATGTTTTACTTAATTTACAAGTTTTAAATTAAATTATATAAAAATTATCTCGACATTACCTTATAAACTATGTAAATTCAAAGAAAAAAATAAACATATCAGAAAAAAAATAATTATTACCATAATAATAAAATAACTCTTAATTGATTAAAGTTGTCTGGATTGTAATTGATTAGCAGCATATGAAAACTATGAGCATATATATATAACTAACATCACGCACATGTATGATGTGCATATGAACCATAATTACCAGCATAATTGCATTATTAAGAACAACAGAGAATCTTTAAACATGATATGCGTATTAACCATAATTACCAGCATAATTGCGCTATTAAGAACAACAGAGAATCTTTAAACAGGATGGAAACGTACACCAGCCTTCCTTTATGTAGTCTTATCCAGCAACATTGACCCACATGATGATTTTGTGCTTCGAGTAATGGAGCGGCTACGTAGTCAACGTTCCCATTCTCCATGCTTTAACGCATCAAACTGCTTTTCTTTCATTACTGCCATTCATTCCATGCTAATTGCTACCTAGCATTATAAACCGAATGTTTTGTAGTCCACATGCCACCTGCGCGCGCGTGGTATCACATGCTCCTTGTCGTTTTGCTTCAAAAATTCTTGTCAGCCAACAAACCCTTTGACTTGCGCCCCGAGGGGAGGGGAGAGATTTCCCCGCCTTCACATGCAGAGTTCTTCTTTTTTATTTACTACTCCTATTCGAGGCTCTCTCTTCCTTTTCAATAATTATATATCTTGCTGGTTGCCTTTATTTATTTATTTTAAATAAAACTTTTTTTTTTTATCAAATGTAAAATTATAAAGCTGCTAAGTAATATTTTAAATAAAACTTACTTTAAAAGGTAACTGTTTTTTTTTTTTTAGGTTTGGAGATTAGAACAAAGAAGAATGAAGATGAATTCGTGTTTCATAATCATCGATCATGCCAGGAAAAATACAACTTTCAATCTCACCCTATTGCTTGATCCAATCCTAGCTTCCCAAATTTTGATATTGATAAGCCACGAAGATCTCTACTTGTGCCTATCAAGAATTCAAAGTTCATGTAGCTGTTCAGAATTTAATGGAGTTGAATTACTCTGTTGTGGGTGGTGTCCGACACACACAGGTAAGTAGAAGAAGGAGTCAAGTTTTGTTAGCTAGTGTTTTGCTATTTGAATAAGTACCTACAATTTAGTTGGAATGAAATATTGTTACCGAGGTCAATTTGCATTAATAAAAAACCAATGATCAAAATAATAATAAAAAAGATTTTATTGATTTTGACAAGGGTAAAATTGCACGAAATTAAAAGTTGAAAAGCAATTACAGATGTGAAATCAAAAGATTATGGTCTAAATTGAATTTTAATCAAATCCCAGATTAAAACCTAATTAACATAGGGTTATCTAAATACTTCATTTAAATAAAACAGTGTATTTTAACCAAAACAGTTTATTTTGGTTCATAACAATGTCGTTTTATTTAGTCTTTGACAAAACAATAGCCCCGAGAAGAACTTAGTTTTGTCACCACCTTACGAGGCCTATTTCTCCCTCATCTCTTACCCAAACAAAACAAGAAACATACACTCTTACAACCTGCATTTTGCATTTTTACCCAGACAAAACAAAGGCTCTTTCACAGCCCTGAAGGTGCTGCTATAAAAAGCCAAAACCCACACCTCAACCAGTCATGTCTGCCAGTGTACTCCCTTTGTCATCTTTGAAACACTACAAAGGCTGATTCTTAATCTCGATGGATGGCTTGGATTCATTGATTGAAATCAAAGGGTAAGGATAGCCCTGCTCATGACCTCTGACTGATCCCCATTGCCCTTTAAAATCCTATGACAAAAGCCATAAAGGGGGGAAAATCTGGAAAACTATATACTCTCATATTGCCAAACTTAAAAACTCAATAAGTTTTGATGTCGAGTTAATGCTCAATTTAATAAAATAAAATTTGATTTTATTAATTTAAACCAATAAAAACTTTCAGGAATTACTTTTAAATGGAAAAAACACTTTGTTTTTAATAGATTTATTATCATTCATTGAAACATATAATTATCAATTTATTTTATTTAATACACGTATAAACTTTTTAGTTTATAGTAAAATTTTTCCTAACGCCAATACTTTGTTTTTTGTATTGAGAAAAAAAAAAACTCAATCTCATAGTATAACACGAGGAATCAAACTATCAATCGTTATGTATCAGTTATTTGACCCACTCTATGTTGCGGGTTGAATGATTGTTTTGGCAAAAAAAAGAAAAAACAAATATACAAGCTTTCATATGTGTGTTTTTTTCTTAAAAACTCTAATTATAAATCAAAAAACCGATGCATGCATTTAGTTAAATACATCAAGAACCATCTATGCTAATAAATGCAAAAAAACAAAATGTTAACACGTCAATTCTACTCATTTTGCTGCAGATTGAATAATTTTTTTCTAATACAAAACAATTAATGTGTAGGTGTTAATAACACTTTTTTGATATCAAGTAAAAAATATAATTGTGAATCAAAATGTTAATGCTTATATATAATAAAATATAGTAAAAATCATATGTGTGTAATAAAAATATGTAAGATCTCAAGATAATTTTTAACGTAGTAGAAAATGAAACGATGTTGTAATTACTATAATGAAATATCATTTTTTTAGTCTTTGTATAATAATTTTTCAAAAAAAAATATAAATAAAAAAATAAAGATAAGAACAAAAAGAATGATATAAATAGGCCAGTGTAAAATAAAAAATATTCAAAGTGTAAAAAAATAATATTTTTTTCCAAAAAAATGTAAAAAAAAAATTGAAAACATACAAGAAAAAAATAAAGATAAGAAAAAAAACTGGTGATAAATAGACAAAGAGTAAAATGATTAAAATATCAAGTACAAGGAGAAAAAAATATATAAAAACAACTTGTTTTTTTAAAATAAAAAATCATAATTTTGCCATCATTATAGTAAAATATTGGTAAAATTTACAATTATACTATTTCTATACGAAAATATTAAAAGTATATTTTTAAGGGTAAAATTGTCATGCAAAACAAAAACTCGCCCATTTGGGCCCGGGCTTTTCTCAAAAAACCAAGAACACCTACTCGCTCGCGCCAAGCCGCCAACTGCGGGAGAAGACAAGAACACCCTCACTCCAAAAGAGACAAGCCCGCTCCATCCAAATCCGACCCAGCTAACTCATTTTCGTTGACCGAACCACTTTCCTTACCGTATAAAACCTAAATCTTCATTCATCACTCCGTCAAAAACTAACCAGTCTGGCACTTTGCCACGTGGCGTGCCCAAACTAAGACCCCGCATACGATCCTCTGGCCGCTTACCTGGAGCCCACGCCCCACACCTAGCTAAAAATGGCCAGGTGTAACCGTCAACCAAAAAAAAAAAAACAACTGTACCCAACAGATCACCCAAACAAAAAAACAAAATTCAAATTCACTCCCTCAAAAACCCCTCTCACCCTTCGTGTGCATATGTGTGTGTGTGTGTGTGTGTGTCCAAAGAAAAGAAAAAGGAAATCAAATAAACAAGTCTCCTCTCTGTCTACCCTTTAGTTACTTTCTCTCTCTTTGAAACTTGAAAAAAAAGAGAGAGAAAAAAACAAATTCATTTTCTTTCATTTTCTGAGCTCCCAAACAGAAAGTGGAAGAGAGGGGGAGGAGACTATCAAATGTGATGGGAGGTGGACTCTCCACAATCTTCCCTTGCTTCAAACCGCCAAACAACAATCAACAGGACTTGATTTTCACTGCTTCTGAGCCGTTAGATGAAACCCTAGGTCACTCCTTCTGTTACGTCCGATCTTCCAACCGTTTTCTCTCCCCTACTCACTCCGATCGCTTTCTCTCTCCTTCTCACTCTCTCCGTTTCTCCCCGACCCGGCCGGTACCCGAAACCGGTTTCAAGACCATTTCCGGCGCTTCTGTTTCTGCCAATACTTCCACTCCTAGAACTGTCCTCCAACTTGACAATATCTACGACGATGCCGCTGATGTTATTAACTCTTCTAATAATAGTGGCGGTTTTGTTACTTCTTCTAGTGGAGGTGTAAGGGTTAATAACACTGGCAGTATTGTGAATAATGTGACTGGTTTTGAGAGCACGGCGTCGTTTAGTGCGTTGCCGTTACAGCCAGTGCCACGTGGAGGGGAGGGTTTTTTTATGTCGGGTCCGATCGAGAGAGGCGCCCTGTCCGGTCCGCTTGACCCGAATACTGCTGGAGCAACCGATGGGAGTGGCGGGCGGGTGCATTTTTCTGCTCCTCTTGGTGGCATTTATGCAAAAAACAAAAAGAGGAGGGGGAAGGGTATTTCGAGGATTAAAAAGGCGATTTATCGGAATATATCTGAGAAGAATCGGCCGTGGGTTGTTCCGGTGTTGAATTTTGTGAACCGGAGGGAAAACTCGGGGATTGAAGAGGAGAGGGAGGGGAGAGAAGAAGGTGACAGCGTGCAGTGGGCATTAGGGAAGGCAGGAGAGGATAGGGTGCATGTGGTTGTATCCGAGGAACACGGGTGGTTGTTTGTTGGGGTTTATGATGGGTTTAATGGACCTGATGCGCCGGAATTCTTGATGGGGAATCTTTATAGAGCTGTTTTTAATGAACTTCAAGGTTTGTTTTGGGAGGTTGCTGGAGAGGAGCCTCAAGAGACTATTCACGCCGAGGGAATTGAAAGTAAAACTGACCCATTAATGGAAAAGAGTGGTGCAAGTGACGTGAAGGGTTCAATTGTGATAAGTGAATGCAATTTGGTGTCAAAAACAGATCCTTTAGAGGAAGTATGTGTTAAAAAGGATGGCGATAGTTTAATTTGTGGAATGGCATCTAATGTGGTCAATCAGGATAGAGTGAAGAGGGTTACGTTTCAACCAGAGGAGACGGAGGGGACAGCCAGTACCCGGAGTAGGAGGTTATGGGAGTTTCTAGCGGAGGATGATATTGAAGATGGGCTTGATCTTTCGGGGTCAGATAGGTTTGCTTTTTCTGTAGATGATGCAATTAGTGTTGGTAATGCCGGGTCACCTGTTAGCAGAAGGTGGTTATTGTTGTCAAAATTGAAACAAGGGTTGTCGAAACATAAGGAGAGGAAGTTGTTTCCATGGAAATTTGGATTGGAGGGGAAGGGGAAGGTGGAGGTGGAGGTGGAGGTGGAGGTGGAGAGTAGTAAAGTAGAGGAAAGGGTTTTGAAGAGGAAGTGGAAGGCAGGACCGGTTGACCATGAGCTGGTTTTGGGGGCATTGTCGAGGGCATTAGAAGCGACTGAATTAGCGTACTTGGATATGACAGATAAGGTGTTGGATACCAATCCAGAGTTGGCATTGATGGGTTCATGTTTGTTGGCTGTGTTGATGAGGGATGAAGATGTGTATGTGATGAATGTGGGTGATAGCAGGGCAATTGTTGCACAGTATGAGCCACAAGAAGTTGGTTCCAGTGTGAATGAAAATGAACTGAGCACAGAGGCAATAGTTGAAACGAGATTGACTGCATTGCAGCTATCTACTGATCACAGCACAAACATTGAAGAAGTAAGTTTTCGATTCTGGTAAATTGAATTTACTTTTTTGTTAGAAATAGTTGAATGCTTTTGTTGATCACTTTACATTGGTAAGAATTCCATGGTGGGCGGGGTTTGTCTGTTCATTAGTCTATAAGTTTATTTTTTCATTAAACAATGGCTGGTGCTTAGAATCAGTATGAGATATTGTCTTGACTATTCATATATGTACTGGGACTTTCACTTGCTTTTCGTCACCATAAACTTCAAGAAGTTAAGTGCAGAGGTGTATAGGTAATTTGCTTTAGACGCTCAAGCTGATCAATAAGTTACATGCTTGTATGGCAATAGTTGATGCCTTCAACATCATATGAAAGTTTGAGAGCCTTGCTATTTAGCATAGAGAATTAAGTATTTGAACTTCCTTGCTACGACTTTGCTGGTGCTTGAACCAAACGATTATTTTTTCTGTCTTGGTATGGAAGGATTAAAGTATGTTTTTGGTATTTTTGATATTTTTTTCTGGTAGCATGAAGATTTGCCACTTATATATTCTTTCTGTGATGAGCGATGAATATTCATATTTCTGCTACCACCAAGGAGAAAAAAAGAAGAAGAAGAAAAACAGATCTTTCATCATGCATGTGCGTGCTTACTTTGTGCATTTTGTCTTTCATTTGCAGTGCAATTATAACTTTTTTGATCTTCATTGTTTTGTGGGCCTTGTTGTTGGTAGATGAAGCGGCTGATAATTTTTCATCTTTGCTCAACCTATGCAGGAAGTCATTAGAATCAAGAACGAGCACCCAGATGATAACCAGTGCATTGTGAATGACAGGGTGAAAGGTCGTCTGATGGTTACCAGAGCGTTTGGGGCAGGATTTCTGAAAAGGGTACTTGAAATAAACTTTTAATGTAGATATTTTTATCTTGGTTGAGGATCTTGTGTTATCGATACTTATTGACTCACAACAATTTATGTCGGCACAGCCCAAGTTGAATGACGCCTTGCTGGAAATGTTCCGAAATGAGTATATCGGTACTGCACCGTATATATCCTGTTCACCTTCTCTTCGTCACCATCAACTGTGTCCAAGAGATCAATTTTTAGTTCTCTCATCTGATGGATTATATCAGTATCTGACCAATCAGGAAGTGGTTTCTCATATTGAGAGTTTCATGGAGAAGTTTCCAGATGGAGACCCTGCACAGCATCTGATAGAGGAGCTTCTTTTTCGTGCAGCAAGGAAAGCTGGTAAACCTGGTTATCTTTTTGGTTTATATCAATTGCTTGATATTCACATCCGCTTTTGCTTGTCTATAAAGGGGAAAAACATCTATTTCCCAGAAAGCCAGGTAGCAAAATGTGGGGTACCTGCTGTCCCATACACAATTAAAAACTTCCCCATAATAATAAAGTGGAAGGTGATATTGCATGGTTATTCCTGCTGTCCCACTTGTGTGATTCTGCAATTTGTGATGCAGATATTAGATCGACTTCCCTTTTGTCTAGGGACCAACCTTCATTCTTCTTGGTTTCCTGTTCTGCCCCGGGAAACCTTATTTTTCTGCCCTAAGGTCACTTTCTGCCATATAAAATTGTTGCATCACAGCAATATTTGACCATCATTGGTTTCTTATTTGCTGTTAGAAGTCTAGCTGACTTCTGTTGTTAGATAGATATTTAATTTGCAAATGATATGCTGCAACCTGGGTCTTCAAGGGGGAGTGTGGTTGTCCATCCAAGTTTGTTATTAGATGCATGCTATTTCTGGGGATTTATTTTGAACAATGTTTATTCATGTCGCACAAGTAAGACTGGTGCATTCTATTCTTCATGTTTACCTTAGTTTAAGCTTTCCAGATGTTTGAGCAGTGCTGATTTTCATCCTCCATGGATTGTCTGCAGGGATGGATTTCCATGAATTACTGGACATCCCACAAGGAGATCGCAGAAAGTACCATGATGATGTTACTGTTATGGTGATATCGCTTGAAGGAAGAATCTGGAAATCATCAGGAAAGTACCTTTAAAAGTCTTCGTACTTTGGGCGATGTCTCAACTGCTGATGACCTTTCTACACTATTTGGGATGGAGTTTCAGTTCTCCAGTCTAGTTTTCTGTGAGCAGTTTAGAGAGTTTCAATTCTGACCCATTTTTGATGGCTCATAGAACCTTACTTGGGGTGGTATACAGTATAACAGGGGTAAAGTCCCAAATGATTTGGGCAAATACTAATGCTAGGTGTCTGTCAATAGCTCGGTAGATGTCCTGAGGATAAAAAGCAATCAGGCAAAACAATGGATGGGGGTTAGCAAATGCTCTAGGAATTAAAAGAAAAAGAAAAATCCTTTTTCCTTTTTTGTTTAGGCACAGATGTTTGCATAGGTGGAGGCTCACTCCATTCATAGTTGCCTTTATTTTTCTTTCTTTTCATTTTTTCATTTCTTTTTTTTTTAAGAGCAAAAAGAAGGGGGGGAACGTTTGTAATATGGAGAGGGGTATACTGAACTAGAGAACGTCCTGGTTAAAGGTGAGCTCTGTAATTTTGAAGGTGGATCTTCCACCACTGCGGTTTAAAAAGAAATGGGAGTTTTCTTCTCGTACCCTTGTGTGGAATTTTATGATCTTCTGCCTTTACAAAGAAATGGGTGTACATTGCCATACTTATCAGCACAACTACCCCTAAAAACTGCAATTACAGTATTAAATAGCCATGGATGTAGTAGGAAGGTAGTTGTATTTCTGCGGATATGCATTAGGGTGCTAGAGTTGGCTCAATAAAAATTCTGATCTGAATCATTTAGCGTTCAAAGAATGTTTGGTTAGATTATTATTAACCATATTTCTTATCTTGATTAGGGTTAATTGATTCGAGATATATCGGGTGTCTTTTTCCATGTCTTTTTAGTTAATTTATCCTTGTACATTTATATTTTCTCCCATATGAAAAAGGCCTTCATCACTTCCTCTGGATGGCTTTATGTCTCCCGAAATCATTAGATGAAGGAAATCTGTAGTTGTGTTGGTTACAAATTAACTATAATAATGCCTAAAAGTAAAATTTTTTTGGGAATTTATTCCATCACTTTTTAAATTAACTAATTATTCTATAATTGTGTTGGTTACAAATAGTGTAGTGCAGCTGCGAATTCAATAAGTATCATTACCTTAAAGAAATAAAAATATATTATTCAATTCTAACATTATAAACCAAACCGAAAAAAAAAAAAGAATTAACCAATTAGAAAACAAAAAAAAACTGGTTTGGTTTTAGTTTTAAAAATCTAAAATTGATTAAACCAAATTAGACCGGTTTAGTTTCAAGTTTCAACTCCACTTCAAATCTAGGTATAAAAGATTTATTTTTTTATTGAAACCTCTTCTTCTATTTTTATTTCCTCCCCAGTCAACTCTCCCCTCCCTTCTTTTCTGCTCACATTTCCCCTACATGCCCCCTTCCCTCCACCCTCCCCTCTCCTCCCTCTCCTCCCTTTTATCTCTAATTTCTTAGTTTTGTGTGATAAACCCAAGTATTTTTTCATTGTTTACTTGCTTGTATTCATTGAGAAAATAGATGTGGGTTTTTATGTTTTTTTTTAATGGGTTTCTTGAATTATTTGTGAATAGATAGAAGAATACTCCTAAAAATCTGCTTTGGTTTCCACACTTGGCTTAATATTGAATTTCTCATTAATTTTGTGTGTCTGAACTCTGAAAGTGTTTGTTCATTGGACTCATAAAGGAAGAACAACTTGGTTTTCAAGCAAGAAATGCATTTTCTTCTTACCTTTTGACCTTTTTTATTGGTTTTCTGGCTAAAGTTTCACTTGAAAATTATTTTTTTATTTTGTTATAGTTTGACAGTAAACTTTGTTTGAAATTCTCATTTGATTGTTGATAATTACCTAACTAGCAACCGATTAGTCAGTTTTGAAAGAAAAAAACCGAACTAGTTAGTCGGTTCGGTTTGGTTTAAAATTTAAAAAATATAAATTTTGGTTTGGTTAGTTTTTTTGGTTTAAAACCGAACCGAACTGAAAATGATCACCCCTAACTGGTACCATAAAGATTTTCCATGATAATTACCTATAACCAAGCATGATTTTCAAAAAAAAAAAATCTAATTATTTCTTAGAAGAAAAAAATTATATTTATTTATGTAAAAAAAAAATTTCAGTTTTATAATGAGTACACTTGTCGCGTGCATGATAAATCTTATCTTATTAGAAACAACAACGACCATCTTAGATATATTTCAATAGCATTTATTGGACAATCATAAATATCCAAAATAACTCAAACCAGAGAGCACCAGAGAAGCAACATGATGATGATGATGATTGATATTTTCTTGAGGTTAATGTTACAAACTAAAGACAGACAATTTTCAAGCATCTGTAGTTACATTTTGGTTCATCTTTTATGCTATAACAGAAGATGGAATCCTTGATTGCACCCAAAGTAACAAAATCCTCTCGCGATGCCACGAAATGACCAGCTCTTTCTTCACTCTGCCTGAATGGCGCTTCAAGTTTCTTCACATTGGAATCAAAGGAATTGGCTAGTCCTTGGGAGAACTTGTGAGTTCCTGTACCAGTGTGTGTCAGCTGAAAATAACTCGGGCAACTCCTCGCTGCGCTGCACCAACAGACAGTGAGCGGACATCCAAACTCCACTCTTTTACAGTTTTGTGGTGTAAATCTGGGTATAATCCGTGAAGGGTTCCCAGATAGAGCAGCTCATGTGCTCTTCCATGAAGATCTCTCTTCCTACAGATATCAATTAAGCAATTACAGAAGGGTCTTCTTGTTTCAATTGCAGCGTCACTGACAACAGCCCTAAACTCCTCTTTCAGAGTCTCAAAGCTAGTCTCTTCGTCTTCAAACAATTTAACAAGGGCAACCAACTTTGGATTAGCTTGCTGCAAACAAGCTAGGACCTTAGCCACATCCTCACTCTCATCACTTAGTGATGCAACAGAGAGCAAGCAACCACAAAACCTATCATCCAACTTAACCCCTCCATCAATCGCAACATTAAAAATTTTAACCAAAGTCAACGATTCTTCTAGCCTTCCCAAAGCACCGAACCAAACAAGTGCTCCCCATTACATTAAGCCCAATACCCAACTTAGACATCTCTTCAAACAGCTCTCCCTCCACTACCATATATATTCAGCATAGCAGTGAAGGTCCCAATTATCTGGCCTACATTTCTCTGATCTCTTCATGTCGTCAAACAACATCTCAGCCTCCTCCATGAGGCCAAGATCTGTACACATATTCAACAATGTATTATATAAAATGAAATCCGATGGCCAGTTATTTGACCTCATTCGTTCCCATAATTCCATTGCGTCCTTAGCCCACCTAGCCTTACAATAAATCTTAGTCAGTGCAGTAAGTTTTCTTGTTCGAAAATAAATTTATAAGTGAATTAAATGTAAAAGAACCATATCTAATAATATTCACTCCGGCTTAATTTTAAGTGAAAAACATAAAAACTTAGAAGTAATAAGTTCAAGTGAACTATGAAGTCAAAGAGTTAAAAAGAAAAAATACAAATACAAATTTTATTTCTACTGATTCAATTGTATTTTTAGTTGAATGTAATAAAAATATAGCATTGAAAAGGACACCTATGATTTTAAATATAAAAGATGATCTAAAGACATTTCGTGAAGTTATGTCATTTAGGATGGTTTTTTTTTGGAAAAAAAATGATAAAAAATAAAATTGATTCAATATTATCTAACAATACTTGGGTCCTGGTAAATTTACCTCCAAGTTATAAGCCAACAGGATATAAGTAGGTGTTTTAAAAAAAAATACGATATTGATAATTCTATATAAATCTTCAAGGCAAGATTAGTTGCCAAAGATTTTACTTAAAAGGAAAGTGTTGATTATTTTGACACTTATTTGCAGTGGCAAGAATTACATCCATTAGAGTTTTATTTGTATTAACATCAATTTATAAATTGTATGTTCATCAAATGAACATTAAGACAACTTTTTAAATGAAAATTTAAAGGAAAAAGTGTATATAGAGCAACTTAAGGGTTTTATACTTCCTGAAAATAAGAAAAAAATCTGTAAATAGGTAAAGACTTTATATGATTTAAAGCAAGCTCTGAAAAAATAGAATGAGAAATTTGACAAAACAATTTTGTTAATTTCATCATAATGATGCCAATAAGTGTACGTATTCTAAATTTACAAAAGATTTTGGTGTTATTATTTATCTCTACATAGATGACATATTAATATTTAGCATTAATATAATTGGAATAGTTGAAACAAAAGGTATCTCACTTCTATTTTTAAAATGAAAGATCTTTGTGAATAAGATATAATTATAAGTATCAAAGTTAAAAAACATAATAGTGACTGTGTACTTAATCAATCATATTATATTGAGAATATGCTTGATAAGTTTAAGCATCTCAATATAAAGGAGGCTAATACCCTATTTGACTCTAGTATGAAGTTAAATAATTATTGTGATAAAACGGTAGCATAACTAGAATATACTGGTGCCATTAGAAGTCTTATGTATGATATACATTGTAAAAAACTAGATATAATTTTTGCTATATGCAAGTTATCAAGATATAAAAGCAAGCTAAATACGGATAATTAGAAGGTTATTGCAAGAGTCTTTGGTTATCTCAAAAGAACGATCAATTTGAACTTGTTTTATTTTAATTTTTCAATTGTGTTGAAATGATATTGTGATACAAGTTGGTTAATTAGTTCAAGTGATAATAAGTCCACATCATGATGTATTTTTTTCACTTAGAGGAGGTTCAATATCCTCAACATCTAAAAAATAAATGTGCATCTCTCATTCTACTATGAAATTAGAATTTATTGCTATGGATGCTTCAGGTAAAGAAGCAACATAATTAAGGAATATATTGTTAAATATTAAATTGTGGCCACAACCTATGTGAGCTATTTCTTTATACTGTGATTATGATGCAACTATGTCTCGAGCTTATAGTAATATTAACAATGATAAGTCAAGACATATAGGTATTCGACATGGATATGTTCAGGAGTTGATTTCAAATGGGGTAATCATCATTGTCCATGTAAAGTTTATGAATAATTTAGCGGATTTGCTTACAAAAAAACTATGTAGAGACATCGTAAGGAAAATAACTAGTGGAATGAGGTTGAAACCCGTTATTAAAGATACTGGTAATGGGAACCTGACTTTGGATTAGCAAGAAGCTTGTCTCTAAGTTTAATGGGTACTAACAAGTTATTGTTTAGTATTTGTTGAACACTGATAATTAATTGTGGACTTTACTATGGTAATATTCAATGCATTCTATTACATAAAGGAGGATGAACGTAGACTCTTAATGGAATTTAAAGTTCATGTTTAATGCAATATAAACATTTATAATTCTACCTATATGAATATAAAAGTGGTGCAACTTTTGAGAATAATTAGAGTTTTCTCTTATAAATATTCATGCAAATGATATTTTAGCCGTGACCATAAATAAGTGCTAAACAGTTGTAAACCTTTTTAAGAGTTTGGATAGTATTGTGTGTGTGGTGTCTTTGATTCCACAACAAAAATTTTGGTTTAATTTATGGACACCAATAACTTTAGTAGAATTCAAGTTCTAATACTAATCGAAGGTTTAAATTACAAAATACTTTATTGTAAGCATATTTCTATCAAGTGAAAAAACATTCATTACAAACTAGTGGGGGATTGTTTGTATAGTTTTTAAATAAATAAATAATGAAAAGATATCTATTATATATTGGAAAAAAAACACTTCTCCTAAGTGTTTATAAGTATGGTTTCTATTGTGTAGTAAATTAAGTGAAAGATATGGTGGATGAGCTCTTCTATTGAGCTTTCTAATATTATTATATGAATATTTATAATATCAAAATATGACACTTGACACTTGGGCACGTGAAACTTAATATGTCAGTAATATTAATTCTTTTGTAAATTTATTTCTTTTAATTTTCATTATTAATTTTGATATTTGTAACTATTATGATAAAACTGAATAATAACTATTCAATTTAATTTAAAATATAATTGTTTCATTAATAGTTATAATATTTCAAGTTTATATAAACATGTTACTACATAGAGAACATATATACAAAACAAATCTATTTTCTTTTCTTTGTTTTTCCTTTTATTTTACTGTCTTTATATAGGATAAATAAACACCCTAAAAATAATGTTTTCATATCTCTAAATTAATTTTTTATTTATTTCCATTCCAAACAATTTCTCTAACGACTCATATCTTAAAATTCTTTCTCATTTAAGATTGTGGTTTAATTTGTTTTTTTTATGAAAATTTAATTTTTCTTTCTTTAAATTTAATTTTTTAAATATCTTTGAATCATTTTAATGTATTATATTAAGAATAATGTTTTTAAAATAAAAAAATATTATTTTAATATATTTTAAAATTAAATATAATTTAAAAAATAATTATTACCACTTTTCCAAAACATTAGTACATTTTCAAAAGAGGCTTCATTCAAAAATATTTAAAAAATTAATTTTTTTTAAAAATTAAATATTCTTTAAAAAATAACTATTATTACATTTTTAAAAGTCAAAACAGACTTCGTTGTGACATTGTAGAATATGGTTTCGTAGGAAATAAATACTGGTCTTGATCCAATTGAAGAAAAGATAGTCTTTTGCCATGGTCTTAAGCTATTTCGTATCAGGAGAGCATTTTCTCTAGTTGGTGGATATGGGAATGTCTCGAGAACAGACACGTACTCATTCTCACCAGATCCACAATCATTTAGCTTCTTTGCCAAGAGTTTCAACTCTTTAATTTGAGGATTGTAAGAGTAAAGAGACCTCTTCAGCCTTTGAAGTGAAAGAACAGATCTTTTTGGTCTTGTGGGATTGACCCGTGTGGACTTGGGTTTGGACAAAAGTTGAGCTTGGTGGTCTTTGGTGGTGAGAGTGGTTGCGGAGAGAGGCTTGAGATGGTCAGATAAAGAGGGGTTTTTCGGGTTGGGTGATTCTGAGAGATTTTGTGATGGCTTTGTAGAGGATGATGTTTTTGAGGTGGAAGAGTTGCAAGAAATGATAAGAAAATGGGTCTCTTTGTATCTGATTGTGGTATTGTAAAATGGACATCTAGAGCTGTGGAAAGACTAGCAGCCATTACTCAGACACGGCGAGCACTCCCTGGTTGAAGAAAATATCTGTGCTATCTATCAGTTGGAGAGAGAGACGTATCTGCACTTTCTTGATATTTTGGACACCTTATCTAAATCTAGATGGATACTGAGGAGTGAAGACGAGAGAAACCCTATACCAGTAGTCTTTACTTTCTCCCCTTCGTTTTTGGCTTTCACTGTGTTAAATTGAGGTTATATATCCGCCTAAGAGGCGGGTAGCCTTCACCAGATGTGCAGTGACAAGGCGGGTAGCCTTCACCAGATGTGCAGTGACAGGGGAGCTCGAAGACTATTCCCGTCCCTGACATGTCAGGGGAAATGCCAACCATATCTCCTTTCTACGAATACAGCTGCTCGCGCAGCTAAAGAGCTAAAATAGAGAGCAACTATCTTGCAATCTCTCTGAAGAAGCAATCTCTCCGAACGTTGTGGGATTGCGAAAGAGGGTGCGTGCATTTTGGCGAGCCAAGTCCTAAATCATCGAATATTGTTTTAGTGCAATTTTTGGAGGAAATCAAAACCGCTGGCCCCAACGAATATTTCTCGGATTCAGATTTCAGACACCGAAATTGGTTCTTCGATTGAACTCTTGTGGTCAAAACATTAATCTATGCACGTGTGTAAGCTTGCTGCTTACAATTATCATGTTAGGTGTCTTCCATATCAAATTCATGTTCCCATGTTGCAGCGAGATAGACATTGTATAGTCTTACGGACTAAATTATGTTCAAGCAGAGCTAGATGGCCATAGTTATCTTCCGGGTTCGGGCCTGAAAGTTGTGGACATTTTGTCAAATAAGATGGCCCACCGTTCAAAGTTTTCGCCTCCATTTTTCAAATAAAAAACTTGATAAATTTTAATTTTTTAAAATTATTTTAATATACTAATATTAAAAATAATTTTAAAAAAATAAAAAATATTACTTTAATATATTTTCAAATAAAAAACACAGGTTGAACCACCACCATGGTTCTAAATGTTTGTTTTCCAGTTGTGAAATTAAGGTTAAGTATATGCTAAAAAATCAACCATAAAAGCTCGGTTTTCTTGTTTTTTCTAGCTTTTTTGTTTTTTCTAGCTTTTTTGGTGAACCTCATACACAAAACTCAATCTCAACCACAAAAACAAGAAAAAAAAGGAAGAAAAGATTACATATTTATAGAAGTACAACCCCATATTGTTGGCATGCATGTAAAACCCAATGAAGCACTAAAAGCTTACTTGATACAGGCCAAAAATTTAATTGTTAATTTACTGATAGTGACTATGCCTCTGCAAAACAATTTAACTTTCTTGTCAAACAGTCAAGTTTTCTAAACATCCACAGCCCTTTAATGTGAAGATCCCTTGAAAGTGGAACTCAGTAATCCTTTGACATGACTCTCGACTTGCTTCTGCATAAAAGAATTAGGCAACCTCTCAATTACCTCAGCTCCAAAAGAAAATACAAGAGCCTTTCGAGCTGTCTCTAAGTCAATGCCGCGTGCCTGAAAGTAGAATAGTTGGGTTTCTTCCAGATCGCTGATTGCAGCTCCATGGGAGCACTTGACATCATCTGCAATAATTTGGAGATTGGGTTTGACATTCACAGTTGCACGTGGTTCAAGGAGGAGGCTCCTTGTTAATTGTCCTGCATCTGTCTGCTGTGCATATCTGCAGAATAGAAACATAGGTCTAAGGAAAGGCATACACCAAGCAGGATTAACCATTAAGACGCTTTGTACTATGCTCTATCAACGAGTAAGATGGCATTAACTAAATAGTAGTCCCTACTCCCATTCTTTCCCAATGAAACGCAATGAGGATTCCGTTGGAGTGTTGAAAGAGAGTAAAACTTAAAGTTTGTACCCTCATCTTTCCTTCTCAAGAAGCATGTAACACTGATTTGCAAAATAACACCAACTCTGTAAGTTCTCATAACTGTTTTGAATGAAAATGTCAAGGAGCTTGACAAGCTTGCAGCACCAATTTTGTGAAAGAAATTCAATAAAATTACTGTATTTGAGTTTACATTGCATTAACATATGGTGCAATCATGTGAAACAGTCATAATGGTTAATGCATCCTATTATTTGACCCTAGACCGAAAATGAGTGGCATGGTGATCATGTACATACAATGCAAATTAATATAAGTTCAGGATATCTGAAACTTCAGGACAGGCATAGTAATGATGCATCAGAAAGATACGGATTGGCAAACAAGAGAAGCAAAAACTATCACCAAGACAATGAAAATCACGAATAACGGTACACAACAGCATTACCTGTTGACCTTTACATTCCCGTCAAAGACAGCTTGTCCTTTAGAATGAGCAACAATACACTTGTGAAGTTGCTGAGAACGACCTCTTGGATGGTCCAAAATTAGCCTGCTATGCAAATCTTGTGTTTGATCACCAACAGACAAGTGGAAGGTCGATAACTCTGTAGCTGTATCTGGACCCAATTGTTGAACATGGAGATTGTGCCTACTCAATTTCCCCCCGGTGCTTACCTCTACAAGCTCATAGGTACTAGCTGCTTCCTGCAAATGAACCACTTAGTCAAATTTATTGTAGCTGGATAAATTCATCACCTGAAGATTGTTGAATAGACCTGGGAATTAACAGAGGCAAAATATGTACTGGCATTATCATAAGGTTCAGAATCCTCTAGTGACTTAATGAGTTATTTTGAATAACTTCAGCACCACTTCCACAACCAAAGGAGCACATAGAAATTAAGTCCGGCAAAAAATACAAACTGAAATCCTAAGAGCTCAAGTAATTTACAAGCAAGAACATGATTAATTTATAATTTAAAAAGCTCATTGCCATCTCTAGTTTCGAGCAAATTTTAACAGAAGAAAAATGTTCCCAAGAGAAATTGCCCAGAAGATAAGCTTCATGATAAACGTGTCAGAAAAAACTAAAAATGGCACAAACCAAACATGAGAAGCACACAAGTAAAACCCTTGAAAAGGAAGCAAACAAAAAAAAAAACCCAAAAATCAAGAAAAGAAAGCAAGTATCAACAATCCAGTCAAACTTATATCTGAAAATCAAGGTTTTGAGTGAACATGAGGAAGATTTAAGACATTCCCATGTCTCGTTCCAAAAGCACCATGTTAAACAAAAGCACAAAACCTAATCAAAATTGTTGTTAACATTTAGCAACATTATAAGCAAAATTAGGATTACATGAAGAAATGCACTTTAAATAACCAGCTATTTTCCACGTTCCTTTTAATTAAGTGAGTTTCTAAAGTCAAGATGTTTAACTCAATCACAAATTTAACCACTCCACAAGACAAGCCCTCTATTTTGGAAATCTATACCAATATTATTTTCAACCTTAACCTCACTGGCTTCACATAAACTGATAAACACAAAAGCAAGGGGTTCCCATAAAACAAGCAATATTTATATATATATATATATACCATAGATTTCAAAGGCCCACATCATTCTCAGGTAATCCTAAACACATTTAAAGCAAATTCCATCCAGCAGATTAAGATGCTCTAGATTATCAGCATGGAACAACCTAAAAAAAGCTCAAGGTCCATCTTATTTGGTCTTCAAAACAACAAAGTCATGTAGCACAAGATTAAGTTACCCATATAACTGATGTATGTATAATATACAGGCCAATATGAATCCAAATTTGCATCTAGACAACTGGATTTACTAAGCCCATCAACTCTGCACTAGATACAACAACAGGATCCATACAGGAGATATGACTGAGTTTCATGCAGGCCATCAGCTGCATTAGATGTGGGACAAAAATTCATCCTTGTCATTCAACTCATGCATACAAGCAGGTCTTCAGTTTCAGTTAACATCTACAATAATCTCTACCGAATATATGCACCACCAAAATTTATGCAGTTCAAGGTTTACTACAACCAAAAATGAGAATATCAACTAATTAATCAAGTGAACAGAAACACTCCAGATAAATAGATACCAAAGGCCCTGAAAACTCATCAGCTTTTTTGTGCCTAAGCAATTTCTCAACTGATGCAACATCCAACAGCAACTCCAAAGTAATCCCAGGCCGAAGACTAGTCATAAGAATTCCCATTTTTGAGAAAGCAGGTTTCCTATTTGCCATTTATCTGTCTTTAAAACACCTCTCAGGACAGATACTGCTTAAAAAAACCATTTGCTCTCTCCTTTTTTTTTTCTTTTCTTGGGGGTGGCAGTGTAATTTAAGAAGAATGTGATGTATGATTATCAAGAGATAGAATGTGCCAGAGCAATTTGGTGAACAGAACACTCTCCGAACTAACAACGTAGAAAAAAAAAATGAAAAACAAAGATAAAGACCACTCCAGTCCTATTGAATATCAAGAATGAAAGCGGTGCTCCTAAAAACACCCAAAGCATTACACTAAAAGGATGCAAAGAGCATTTTCAATCCCACGGCAACTGCCTCAATGAGAAGTGAACTAAATTATAATCGCTTGAATCATTTTATGACATGTTTGAGCAGAAGCAACCATCAGTTTAAATATTTAAGAGATAACATATCTCAAACCACGAGAATAAAGCACAAAAGTAATGGATGGTTTCCTTATGAAGGAAAAGGCCAAGAACTGCCCTCACTCATATCACAGATGTTCAACATGAACTCAAGTAATTTCTTGTGGGTTAGAGTTGAGGGGATGGGCGGGGAGGTGCTTATTAGAAGACAAGAGCTAGCAGAAATAATTTTTTTTGGAAAAGACTCTCTTAAGGAATATGCTCTATAGAGATTATCATTAGGGGTGTTCATGAATATAGTGGGTTGGGTTTTGATCATAATTGTATCCAACTCAACTTCTGATATTTTATAAAATATAAACCCGACTCTTTTTTTTTTTTTTTGTACCCAAGAGGGTTGGATATATCAGATTGGGCAAAAATTTTTATGGATATTACAAATATCCACGAGTTTAACATATTAATTCCATTATTCTTTGATGATCCTAAAAAAAATATTGGGTTGCAAAAAAGCATTGGTTATATGGGTAAGAGACAAAAAATTGATAAGTAATACTTATGTTTGAAGGAGAGAATTGAAGGGAAAGAGATTAAGAGAATGTGAGGCAACTATGAGTGTGAAGGCAAAAGAGGAGAAAAATTAAGAGAGAGAAGGAAAAATATTATTTATACTTAAAACTAGGGTTACTTACATTGGGCTATACGAGTTGGGTCAGGTTGAGCAGGTTTCAAAAATCCCAACCCGCACCCAACTTGCGATATCTGTTTATTAGTTTTTTTGCCCCACTATCATCCATAATATCCATATTATCCAACTTTGACGGGATTGGTCAGATAATACAAACATTACAAATGAGCCAACTTTTTTGAACACCCCTAATTATCAACTTCCTCGTACGAACACAAAACTGTCTCCAGATTAATTGCAGTGAAGTCAAAATTAGTTGAATGAAATGCTTATACAATATACATATTCCCTCACAACAACATCTGTTAGCAGGAGACATCATTAGTTAACCAACTTTCCCTCAAAGGCAATCCTGCTTCCCATAACCCCTTGTCTCCTTCTATAAAATTAAAAGATAACAGGGGTGTTCTCTTAAAACAGTCTTTATTCTATTTTTCTAAATCCTATCCTACAGAAGAATAAACAAATTACAAAAAAAGGAATGGTTTATAACAAATTAAAGTATGAAATTGAAAACCATCATTTTGAATTGTATTCGGAAAACACTCAGCCAAACAAACAAAAAGTTAAAGCCAACTTCCTTAACTATGTCCTTTTGGTCCAGATGAAACTTCACTTTAGTATGTCAAAGTTTGCATTATTTAGTATCTCAAACCATTAAAAAAAAGTGTCAAAACATCAAAAGCGGTAATCAAACAATAGATGGCTGATAACAATTCTACTTGCAAGATTTACATGATTATTTGATTTGTGAGATTCTTATTTTAATTGGTGTTCCATGCGAACCTTTCTTTAACTCAGCAGCATATGCAAGTGCAATTGCGTTGAAACATGAACCGTTTTATACAGCAATTGATCCATTAACACGTGCATTAAGCTCATTTCTATGTCCTCCTTCAAATTAAGTAAATCAAACATACTATGTTTAACAAGTTACTAAACAATAACAAGAAAGCAACAAATACGTAAGAAAGAAATCCAAAAGAAATCACCTGTCGGACAGCAGTCCACTTGATATGAGCAGAATTCAAGGACTGGCTCTGCACATAAGAATGCCTAACCTTTGCTCCTTTCCCGATCACCACTTCTAAAACAGGATTCGCCCAATAATACCTATCATCATTCCCTTCTTTACTCACAAACTCCTCAATTATCCCAACCTCCCCACCCTCCTCCACTACCACAAAAACTCTCGGATTTGAAACCGGTAGCTTTTTAGACCCCTTCTCTCCTCCCTCGACTGAAACATACTTAAAATGGATGGGGTTCTCCACTTTAACCCCAGCAGGAACATAAACCACTGTCATAACGTGAGCTCCTAATCCATTAATGGACCAAAACAGATCACCCCATTCAAAATCACCTACAAACTCCAATACCCTTTCGGCAATTCTATCACTAGAATCACTCAACAAACTACCTATATAAACCCCATCAGGCAAAGTTGACAACTTTGACATAGAATTTAACACAAACCCATCAGCAATAACAATACTAGGCAAAAGGGTATCCTCATTAATGCTCGGTAAGTAATCTAATTGTGGTGGTTTAGTGATTGGAACGATTTGTGAAAGCCTAATAAATGAAGTATCAGTGAACCTAAAGGGCTCATCTTTACGAGAAGGCCAAGAAGTAGAGAGGAGAGACTCAGAGGAGGAATCTCTGAGTCTTTGAAGAGAGACAGAAGGAGAGAGGGAGTCTTCAAGAGTCTCAGCTAATTGAAGAACAAAAGGGTCAGAGAAACTGGCTTGTGTTATTGGGGTTGTGGAAAGTGAGAAACTCTTGGGTTTCTGTTTCTGTTTGTG
>Ga0325401_1000581_pt1 | contig 27327 bp, 27 predicted proteins | sample PopdelMetagenome_FD_205666 | JGI IMG/M metagenome (GOLD analysis project Ga0325401, IMG submission 205666) | Populus deltoides microbial communities from Bellville, Georgia, United States - Xylem-PdKOR-R2 | ecosystem: Host-associated > Plants > Phyllosphere > Stem > Wood/Secondary xylem | place...
CAATATGTAATCGAACCTGCTCATGTAGTTTCTTCATCAATTCTGCCTTTCTAATTCCATCCATAGATGTCCTCTCATCAATTGGAATATGAACAAGATCAATAGGAACACAAGGATTAAAGCCATTCACAACCTCAAATGGTGAAAATTTTGTAGCCCCATGCACACTACGATTATATGCAAACTCCACAATAGGCAAACAAGTATCCCAACTCTTTAAATTCTTATGTATAACAGCTCGTAACAAAGAAGATAAAGTTCGGTTTATCTATGCAAAAAGTACACTTATTAAGATTAGCATAGAATTTCTCATTGCAGAATACACTAAATAAACGCAAATGATCAAGATGCTCATTTAAGTTCTTGTTATAGATCAGAATATCATCAAAATACATAAGCATAAACTTACTTATAAACGCGCACAATACATGATTTATTAAATGAAAAAACATACTAGGTGCATTTGTAAGTCCAAACAACATGACTAACCATTGATACAAACCATACTTGGTCATAAAAGTAGCGATGTGAACCTTGTGATCATGTGGTCAACCCACAATCAAGATTGAGATCTGATCCAGAAAAGCCGAAAGAGGTTTGATAGGAGGGTGACACAATGAAAATCTACCCCAACACACCAACACTGTTTGAATGAAGAATGCAATAATCATTCTCACACGTCAAAACTGAAAAATTCAGAAGTTATATTCATTAATGATTGCTGAAATTTAAGTTAATGAGTTTAAATAGTTATTGAGAAATTAACCTTAATGATTCTACACTAGAAGACTGATTTGGTCAACTTACAAAACTGACTCAAAAACCTTAAACTAGAAAGCCCATAACCTCATCCAAACAAGTCTTGGATCCTAGCTGAAAATAAAATACTAATTAAGTTATTTCAGCTAATAAAATAAAATAAAGCCCATAATATTAAATCCATGTTCTGTATTGAAAATAAGAGAATGAAAAAAATATTACAGAACTGATTTAAGGCTTATCTATAACCTTCCATGCAGCCCAGGAATCCTAGAAACTAAAAGAAAAGGTAGCCGCCGATGTTTTTTCCAAGTTGTAGTAAGATTTTTTTGTTTCATTTGCTGTGTTTTTAATGCGAACCTCTTGAACACACGATCAAGCAACCCACATGTAAAGACACCAATTCCTGAAAAAGCCATATAAATCAGGTTTGATAGAAGTGTGACACAAAGATAACTCGAATCTAAGCAGCACCACTAATGGAAACAAAAATCATGTTCTCTCTTGACTTCTGAAGTTGAGATTTGCTTATTATTGATGGATACCTCATTGCCTCCTCATGTAGGATGGTTATGTTGGTGCTTTGCTTTCAGTCTTGCTATGTTCTTGCTTGTTTCAGGCTTTTTATTATGATAAGCTAGCTATTGTGTTGCAGGTTAGTTTTGCTGGTGCATTGCCTACTTGCCTCATCAATTACTGCTACAGGTTGGGCAGTTGCTGCTAGAGTAGCTTCTAGTTTTTTGTTAGGTTTGTTTCAGCTATTGTGGGAGTTTGTTCCCTTCGCCTCCTTTGTATTTAAGGGAGTCTGTTCCCTTTTTCCTATTCATATCTGTATATATCCTGACTTGCTGATTCCCTAGCTCTGTTTCATTTGATCTATAAATTTCTTACATTTGATTAAAAAAAATGCCCACCCAACGAATATTAATTCGCGAATGAGAAGTATAAGGATGACGTCGGGAAGTCAATTGTCTTCAATAAGTTGTTTTTAGTTCTTTAGAGAACTAAGAAAGGGAGAATATCTCACTAACTCAAACAACAAGGTGCAGCAAAGAAGTTTTTATTAATATGAATTGCATGTCCCTCCACATCTGGTTTGGACTCTATTTATATTGACTCTAGACTGAAATAAACCCTAATGGACCCCCTTACATGGACCTATATGAGGCTCACTTACAATTAAACCAAAATATAATCCAAAACATAAAGAACTAAGAATACAATAAAATTTGATATTATTGTCGCATATAATAGAAAAAATAAAAGCTCAATAATCTGATTTCCCCTAGTTTATAAGCTGTTATAGCTGAGTAAACCTTCCTTGCATGCATAGAAATAGTTACCGCCATTATAAATCCCTTGTAGACTAGGAGAAAATCTGCTCTGATTTGGATTCCTTTCCTGCCGCCCTTTTAGTTCCTTGATTAGCTTGGATTTCCTTGTATAACTTGGACAAATAATGAAGTGAATCTCCCTCTTTGTTGTTGATTTAATTACTTTCCTTGCTTGTTTAGGAGAATAAGTTGCTGACTTTCTATCCTTGTAAGATTAGGAAAAACAAGCCTTATAAGGTTGTTACGAGGCCAGACACATCAACCCCTTGATTCACGCGAATTGAGCTCTTCTTGGACTTGGATTAGATGAATTAGAGGTTGTCTTTCATACTCCCTAGGCATCCCAAGCTCCTCGAGGTCCACTTGCTCTAAATATTTTGAACAAGCCCATTCAATGCCTCTTTAAGCTTATTTGCCATAGCTCTAGTAATTGACCCATTTGACACCCCCAATGGATTTTTGGCATGAAAAAGCTTGGTGTTGGGTTAATCCTTATCATATTTAAGCTCATGTAAGCCTAAATTTTGGCACTCATTGATGAATAATATATCTGAATTTTTCAGTTTTAACGTGCGAGAGAGATTCTTGCATTTTTTGGTTCTGCTTCGTGGTGTCATTCGACTTCATACCAATAATGTTGCTGTCTTGAGACAAGTTTTCATTGTATCATATTCCTATTAGACATATTTCAGCTTTCTAGGATCAAATCTCAATTTTGATTGTGGGTGTCACGGGTTACGCCGTGACGTCGTTCGGCGACGACGAAGGCTTTTATCGTGCCTCTTGATGAGGTGTATGTGTGTGTGTTGGGAAGGATTTAATCATAAAATTATAATTAAGGTTCAGGAGTTGCCACCTAGTATTATGGTTACTAGAAACCTATGGTTTGGGAGAGTCTGGGTAAGGGACTGGTTGTGCAATGGGAAGACGCATCACCCCTAGTGCACCCTACCTAAGGTAAGTTGCATTGTTGTTTGATTGTTTTTCTAGGTCGGGTTTCTATTCATTGGTCTTTTCTAAGGTTCAAGGTAGATCTCTCTTCATGAGAAAGTCTCTACCTTATTGGGTTAAATCCTAACCGTTCTAATGTTCAAATTTTAGCATTGCATTTATTTACACCTTCTATCTTTAATACCTGATGACATACTTTATCGTGTAATTTTGCACCCCACAGATATTAAAGTCTATATGTTGTACCAAGGGTTATATAACATAAATCTAGATTAACCATTTAACAAGCAAAGTATTAAAAGTGAACAAGATAACAAATATAAAACATGTTAGTATCAAACATTAAGGTCCATGTTGAGTTTATATTATACTTATTCTTACACCCTTAGTGTAACCTTTTCACCCTGACATGATAAATTTAGCTAAACATAATGAAAGAGAGAAACATAAATAAACAAGGAAAGGAAATGAAAAGTATAAGCAAGAGATTAATATAAGCAAAACTTAACCATTACAAAATATAAAGAGAGAGCAAGGACATGTTCTTGATCTGCAAATCAAGATGCCTAAATGCATGGCAAATGCCTTTTTTTATAGGCCAAAATCCAAAACTGTTGATTTATTGACTAATTATTAAGTGGGTGACCACATCTTGACTTGGTAGCAATCCTTATCTTCTTGTCTGCCAAAAACATCATTGATAACGTCATAATTTGAACAGACTTAAATCATGAAAGTTCTAGGAAATTGTCTCAGCTTTTCAAGAAAACAAGTTGAGGTCATTTAGACTTCTAGAACTCGAGATATGGACTGAACACTAAACAGTGTCTAGGCTGCAGGACAGATTCAGACTTCTCCGTTGTTGCTAAATGAATTTTTCTCTCAACTAGTACCTGACCAAAATGATTTGCTGATTCTAAAAACTCGTTTTCTTTCCCAGGACTAGATCCACCGAAAACACAAATATTTCTTATGTGATGACTTGAGGAACCTGCCATTTCTACACACTTCTATATTTGTTGAATGTATGGGTTGAGTAGAAATGAAGGGAAGGAAGAGAAGATTTTATAGATGAGAAATTGAAAATACAATCATACAACCTATATGTAGGCCAACTGGAGTCTCATTCTCTCTCTCTCTCTCTCTCTCTCTATTTATTCATTTGTCTAAAAAAACTTGTGTATGTACATGTAGTTGTGATTGTGGCTCACATCTTCCTTTGGTTTTATGTCCAAGAACGGCTTAAACACCCTCTATGGGTCGGGGATAGGCTTCCCATCCAGTTTTCTTAAAAATTGGCAAACAGAGTCTTTTATAGTCAGATTCCCAAGACTAAGTCAAGTATGTTCTTTATGGAAATGGGGTCATAAGTCTCGAATGCACAATGCACATCTCCACTAGGATATGTTTCAAAAGTAAATAGAAAATTATCTAAAGATTCCTTATGTTTTGAAATAAATTCTGACTTTTGACAATTGTCACAAGCTTTGCAGAACACATGTGTGTCTTTGAATATGGTGGGCCAATAAAATCCACATTGTAAGATTTTTGCAGTCTTCTTTTTTGACGAGAAATGATTCCCACATGCCTCAGAATGACAAAGTTTAATGACACTTCGTTATCGGCAATCCATCTTTAAAATATTTTATCAGGACAATATTTGAAAAAGTAAGGGTCATCCCAATAAAAGTTCACTTCGTTCAAAAACTTTCCTTTGTCTTCGATACTCTAATGAGCTGGCAAATCTCCTGAAGCAGGAAAATTGATATTTTTAGCAAACCAAGGCATTAAACTAAGAGAAAGTAAGGATTCGTCAGGAAAGTAATCATCGATTGGTGTGATTTCAGATGTCGAATTGTTAATCTTGACAAATGATTTGCGACAACATTTTCAGTGCCTTTTTCATCTGTGATTTCATCCTGAAAATAAATCATTTGCAATTCTTCTTATTCATCAACCTCAGTTTTACTCAAGGTAGATTCAAATTGATCATAAACTAATTTTTCAATAAAATCTACTTCTTGTAAATCATTATCATCTCCAGGTTGCTTGCAAATGTTGAAAATATTCATCTCCAATGTTATTTTTTCAAATGATAGCTTCAACAATCCATTCCTACAATTAATGAATGCATTAGAAGTTGCAAGAAATGGACATCCTAAAATAACAGGAAATGAATTACATACTTCAACAGGTTATGTGTCCAAAACAATAAAATCCACAGGATAAATGAATTTATCGACTTGTATTAACACATCCTCAACTATTCCTCTAGGCACTTTTAGAGATCTATCGGCAAGTAAAAGAGTGACAGAAGTTGGTTTTAACTCACCTAGATTGAGACTATGAAAAACTGAATATGGAAGTAAATTCACACTAGCTCCAAGATCGAGGCTCTTTCAATTTTATGTTCTCCAATAAAGCAAGAAATTGTAGGACAACCAAGGTATTTATATTTCAAAGCATTATTGTTTTGAAGAATGGCACTTACTTGTTAAGCTAAAAAGGCTTTCTTTTTCACATTCAGTTTTCTCTTTACAGTGCACAAATCTTTCAAAAATTTAGCATAAAAAGGTACCTGTTTAATAGCATCCAACAAAGGTATATTGATCCTTACTTGCTTGAAAGGTTCAAAGATTTCAAAGTTATGATTGACTTTCTGTTGTTTGGTAATGACATGAGGAAATGGAAGTGCTGGTGGGAAATCAGTCTTTTCTTTGCAATGTTCAGATTCAACCCCTTCCTTACCCTCAGAGATTGACTCATCATCTTTCTCACAAGGTTCAAGAATGAGTTTTTCAATAACCTTACCACTGCGAAGAGTGATGACTGATTTGACTTGATGGGTGTTGGCTTCCAGAACTACTCGCATTCACATTGTATTGCCCATTTGGATTTTGCAGTGGTTGAGATGGAAACTTACCTTTCTCTTGAAAATTGAGAGCAGATGTCAATTTTGCAAGAGTATCTTTAAAATCTGTCATGCTTTGAGCAAGTTGAGTGTTGATTGTCTCTTGCTTTTCAATGAATGCATGCAATGTTTCTTTAGGATTTCTTCTACAAGGAAGTGCATATCCATGAGAATTTTGGAAATTATGGTGTGCTTTAAATGGTGGCTGTGAAGTTTGTGTATTATTATTAGCACTCTTCTAATTGAAATTTGGGTGATTTCTTCAATGAGGGTTGTATGTTTGCGAGTATGGGTTATGATTGGGCCTCTGGAAACTGTTTAAAGCCTGGGCTTGTTTATGGAGACATTTCTTAAAAGAAGACAAAGTTGAACAATCATCGGTTGAATATTCATTAGTTTCACAGATTTGACACCCAATGTCTTGAACAAACTTTAGTTGAACACTCTTTTTTAATTCAAGTGCGTCGACTTTTCTTGCTAAAGATGCAAACTTGGCTTGGAAGTCATGATCTTCCCTAAGGTTGTACATACCTCCACTAGATATATGAGGTTGAGTTTTACCTGGTGCCTCATAAGTGCCTGTAGTGTCCCATTTCGAGCATTTTCAGCTAGCAAGTCTAGGTACTCCATTGCTTCATTAGGGTCTTTATCCTCAAAAGTTTCATTGCACATCAATTCAACCATTTGCCTATCTCTAGGAGTTAACCCTCCATAAAAATGTGAATCCAATCTCCATGTTTCAAAACCATGATGAGGGCAAGTATTAATCAGGTCTCAATACCTATCCCAACATTGGTAAAAAGTTTCTCCTGGGTTTTGAGGGAAAGTGATGATTTGTCTTTTGAAAGTGTTTGTTCTGTGAGATGGAAAAAACTTCTTTAAAAATTGTTGTTGCATTCATCCCAAGCACGAATGGATCCATGTCTCAAATTTTATAGCCATGTTTTAACTTTATCTTTTAAAGAAAAAGGAAAAAACTTTAATCTAATGAGTGCTACAATTTTGAGTCATTATAGGTATTACAGAACTCCTCAAATTCGCTTAAATGCAAGTATGGATTTTTTAAATCTAAGCCATGAAAAGAAGGTCAAAGTTGAATAATGCCTGGCTTAAAATTAAAATGAGATGCATCAGGAGGAAAAATTATGCATGAGGGTGCACTTGTTCTTGTGGGATTCATGTGGTCTCTAAGTGTTCTCACACGATTATTCTCATTATGAAGCGATTGATTATCATCTTCGGCCATATTTTCTAAAAATGATGAGGATACCCTACAAAGTTTACCGCTTAATGTACGTGACTAAACTCTCATGCACATGTAGCAAAAGCAAAAGAAACAAAACAAAAGAAACAAAGTTAAATACAATGAAAAGTGAAAAGAGAAAATAAAATAAACACTATAATTTATACAAGAATTTACCTCCCCGGCAATGGCGCCAAAAACTTGACATGACCAAAAGATTGATGTCTTCTCCCAAGTGTAGGAGTGTCGAAGTAATAAATAACACGGCAAGACTGGGGTCGAACCACAGGTAGGTTAACTATATAAATTATAAACACCAGCAACATCAACAACAACAACAACAACAACAAGTTAAAGAGAGCTTTGAGATGTGATATTATTGTAAAGATTAAACAAGTATAAAATAATTGTCAAGGTTAGAGGATCCACTAATAGTATTTCAAACAAGTATAGTATAAACTCTTTTAATTACTCAATTGGAAACCACACACAAAGAAGGTTCCAATTGGATTATAAATTGTTAACAAGATTACATTAGTTTTCTTATTCGAATAATGCTAATACTTGTAAATGTTGTCAGGTATTCATGATGTTAATTTATGTTAACAACAAATCAAGTTCCTTTCATAACACAGGTGTCGTTTATACCATACAGTTGGTTATGAAAGGATCAAGTATTTTTCGTACCAAGAGTTATACAACATAAATCTAGATTAACCATTTAAGAAGCAAAGTATTAAAAGTGAACAAGATAACAAATATAAAACATGTTAGTATCAAACATTAAGGACAATGTTGAGTTTATATTATACTTATTCTTACACCATTTGATGTGGACCAGCCTAGAAACACCAGCAAGGACCCATTACATGTTCCAAATGGTCCAATGACTCGGTCCAAGACAAAGGCATTGAATGCATTGGTTTTGAATGTTTCAACCAAGTCAGAATTGAAAGGTCCATTAGAGTATCAAGAGGAGACCCTAGTACATCTTATCCATGTGCAAGAGGGGTCCAACATAACCTTATTTGGGCCATGAGGTGAGGACAGCAAAGGAAACAAAAGAATCCTTCTACAACTTGGAAACAACATGGGTGGCTACCTTTTCCTTTTGTTTCTAGGATTAAGGGGCTGCATGGAAGGCTATAAATAAGCCTTGAATCAGTTCTATAATATTTTACTTCCTTCTCTTCTTCTCATGACAGAACATGGATTTAATATTATGGGCTTTGTTTTATTTTGTTAGCTACAGCCCAAGGCTTGTTTGGGCTTAATTAATACTTTGTTTTCAGTTAGGATCCAAGGCTTGTTTGGATTAAGTTATGGGCTTTTCAGTTTAGGGTTTAGGGTTTTGGGTCAGTTTTAAATGGACCTCATTTAAGTTCACATAAGGGGTCCATTAGGGTTAACTTTTCAAGAACTATTTAAACTCATGTAAGCCAAATTTTCGGCAGCTTTGATGATAATTACTTCTGAATTTTTTCAGTTTTAACGTGTGAGAGTGATTCTTGCATTCTTCAGTTCTTGAACGAACTGAATCTGACTTATCGAAGATTAACTGGCTTTGTGGCGTCATTCTACTCAATCCAATAGTGTTGGTGCCTTGGGGCAGGTTTCCATTGTGTCACACTCCTATCAGACCTATTTCGGCTTTCCGGGATCAGATCTCAATCTTGATTGTGGGTTGCGTGATCACGAGGTTCGCATCACCATTAGTGTAACCTTTTCACGTTGACATGATAAATTTAGTTAGAACATAATGAAAGAGAGAAACATAAATAAACAAGGAAAGGAAATGAAAAGTATTAGCAAGAGATTAATATAAGCAAAACTTAAGCATTACAAAATATAAAGAGAGAGCAAAGACATGATCTTGATCTACAAACTAAGATGCCTAAATACATGGCAAATGCCTTCTTTTATAGGCCAAAATTCAGAACTATTGATTTGTTGACTAATTGTTGAGTTGGCGGCCACATCTTACCGTGGTAACAATCCTTATCTTCTTATCTGCTAAAAACATCATTGATAACGTCATAATTTGAACAGACTTAAATCATGAAAGTTCTAGGAAATTGTCTCAGCTTTCCAGAAAAAACAAGTTGAGGTCATTTGGACTTCTAGAACTCGAGATATGGGCTGAACACGGAATAGTGTCTGGGCTGTAAGACAGATTCGGACTTCTCCGTTGTTGCTACAATTTGGACTTGAAAACGGTCTTTTTAAATCTTGGACTCCCATGAAGGTTTTGGGCCTATGTCTTAGCTTTCCATCCATATAAGGTAGACCTAAATCCAAGATCTACAACTCCAGATATGACCCAATGACCGAACAGTGTTCTAGTTTGAACTGAACCGGCATCTCTTTTCTAAGTTTGGCCCTCCCTTTGTCCATTCAATTTCCGTACATAAACTCATCAATCAATCCTTTCATTTATGTGATAAGCATGCATTTAAAATGAACATTGACCATAAATTAAAGGTATCTTATGGTATCAGACTTGTTATAAAACATGCTTTAGTTAAGGAGTTATCGATACTTCAAGTGCAAAATGATGATATAAAACCTTGATAAAATGCATTTTTAAGTACTAATCAAAAATATATTTGAAACATTTTTAGGATTTGGCCGTATGCATGAAAATACAATATTTTTTTGTTTTTTTAAAGGGAAAATTAATTTAAAATATTTAAGATTTTTTAAAAAAAATTTAGAAAACATTTAGGAGGGAACCATGTATTTTATAATAACATTGTAAAATTCCAGATTTATATCTTACAGTATAAGTACACAACCCACTATTAAGCAAAATAGATAGAAAAACATTTGTGAAAATTACAAATATTTTAAAATGCCCCTTGAAATTATTTGGAAAATTTTGTTTTTAAATATAATATTATAATATATATTATTATAAATAAATATATATTAAATATATATGGGTCGGGCTGGCCCATCTAACGGGGCTGAGCTCAGCCGGGATGGGTCGAAATCGGCCCAACGAAACTGACCCTTTTAAATATATATTATAATATTATATTTAAAAACAAAATTTTTCAAATAATTTCAAGGGGCATTTTAAAATATTTGTAATTTTCTCAAATGTTTTTTTTATCTATTTTGCTTAATAGTGGGTTGTGTACTTATACTATAAGATACAAAGCTGGTATTTGGGCTAGGCTAGAACAGGTCCAACCCAGCTTCAAATTTAATTATTCTTCCATTGCATGCACAATATCTTCTACATGTAATGGCCACGAGAACGGGGATGAAGAATAAGGAGGCCACCTGACACGAGTGGGAGGAGCTACTGGTCTAGGAGGCTAATGAGAGCCTGGTGGCGGCATTGGTAGAGAGTTTTGTGGCCAGTGTCGGATGTGGGGTTGGAGAGAGAAGAAACAAAAATTATAAAGGAGAGAGAGAGAAGGTCATGGTGGCTACTCTACCGCTGGAGAGGAGCTGGGTTGATGGAGATGATGGTGGTCAAGTCGGTGGTGATGTTGTTTCTGTCAGTGTTGGAGAAGGAAGAAAATGAAAAGGGTGGCATTGATGGGCTGCTGCCACTGTGGAGGAAAAGGGAGAAGCAATTGGTGGAGAGGATGGAGGTCAAGCCAACGGTGACAGTGGTGGTGGCTGAAGGCACGACTGAGAAAAAGAAAAAAGAGAGAGTGACGATAGAAAAAAGAGAAAAAGAGGGGAGGGTGGCTGGTTTTTTATCGATTTTGGACTCGATTTTCTTCATGCTCTAGCCACGAAATCCAGATATATTTATAATGGGTGGAAGAGGGACATTTTGTATTTAATGTTGCTAAATCTTGGCCTTTGGTTCAGCTGGGAAGGATCCCAACTGTTGATTCAAAGTGTGCATCGTGAGTTGTCAAATATGTAGGAAAAAGCTGCCTGAGTTGGCTTCTTTAGACCGGTGTCAGGGCCTTTGTGTTGTCAATCGGTATGAACCGGCCACATGGGGTTGTAAAGAAGTGTCAGGTGATCATTTATGTGCAAGTTTGGTCAAATTTGGTGGACGTTAGAGGCATTAAACGCACCTGCAAAGTAGCCTCCTTGAACTGTCATTTCAGATAGTACGGAAGAAGAAGATGAACAGTAATCAAAACGACGCTGTTTTGGTCATGTTCATTTTGGTCCCTCGATTTTTGATGTATCTCATATACACCCATGTTCGACTTCAAAAGTTCAATGTTATGCAATTGCGTCGCTGAAAAAACATCAATTTAACCCCGGATTGACGCGCCTTTTTCAATATGGTCCTTGGTCTCAGATTTATGCAATTTATCTTCTAATTGACCATTAAACTTTCAATTTCTTCAATTTAACCCTCGGTTGTTGTCAATTAAATCCCTATAGTTCGACGCCTCTTACAAAATGGTCATTGGCTGCCAATTTCTTCAATTTGAACCTTAATTGACCCAAAACTTTAATTTTTTTGTGATTTTACACCTGATTTTAATTAATTAACTTAATAAAAATTAAATTTGATCTCTTAAAATTCCAATACTCTCAATTAAGCCCAAATTACACCTTCAAACTTAATTTGTTTTACCAATTAAGACAAATAAAATTAATTTGACCCATTTAAAGTGTAATTAAGTCCTTGCACTTAATTAAATCCTTTAATTGGACCAAAATTAATTCTGAAACATAATTAAAAACAAATTTGTCCCATGATTAAATCAAATTGACCTATTAAAAATTTAATTATGTCACTGAACTTAATTTTTATGCAAATTCATCCACTAATTATTTAATTTGATCTTCAATTTGCATTGTTTCTTTATTTTTGGGCATAATAGAGGTACAGTTAGGCCTTGAATTTCCTCTAAAATTATAGTTATATTCTCCGGCCTGCTTTCTCCACGTTGCTAGCCTTTATTTTAATTTTTTAATTTTTTTTGAAAAAAATAAATTTTAGGAAATAACCCAGAATTGGGTTATGACAGTGGGTTGCATGACCATCACGAGGTTCACATCACTTGCTATCAAAGCTAGGGTCCAAGAACAGGTCATATCTTTTTGAATTTTTGTTTTCCTAGTGTTTTATTAAGTTTTTAGTGTTTGTTGACATCTTATTCTTCTTTGTGACTTTAGCATACTAAAAAAAAAAATCAATATTTTATTTCGTTACTGTCTCTGACATATCAGTAGCATGAAAGTTAAAAAGAAGAAAAAAAAAGACATGTTATTCAAAACTTCTTGCAATTTGCCCCAGAAAACACAACTCATAGAGAACCCTAAGAAAACCACCTCAAGATTAATTTAACTTTCATATATTTACTACTGGGGGTGAGACCGCACTACATATTAAATTTGGTCTTATTTCAATATCGTTTTCTTGAGATTTCAATTCGAGGTTTGATTCTGTAGCAAACTGATCATACACAAGTTTCGGTACATGGACATAAACTAACGACCTATAAATTAATATCTATAGTTTGTTGAATATTAGGATACTATATATTTAATTTGAGGTCATTCCAATATCATTTAGGTCTTCGTTTCAATTCTGGTGCTTTAAAATTACATAACAAGTCAGATTTGCATCAAGTTTCAAAATGTGTTTGTCTTCTGTTTGTTTTAACCAAATCAGTTCGTTTCTGTTATATTGGGGTTAATTAGGAGTCAATTAAGTGTCTTTATTAATTTTCATTTCTATTTTATTTCATGTTTTATTTCATCCACAATTCATATGAATTTGCATTGCTACTCACAAAATCATAATCATAATTTTTTTTTGCTTGTTTTCAGTATATTTATTGATTCTTGAGTCTATATTCATAAATTGAATGCTTTATAAAAGCCTTTGAATTTTATGGTTGGATTTTCAATTTCAAAAGAACCGAAAGAAAGCAAGTCGTGAGGTAAAACGCGTAATGAGTTTATTGGAGTGAAAGGCCTAATTTTGAATGAAACATAAGCGATGTAAGGATTATTTTTTTATACCATTAACCACTTTTTGCAGGTAATGTAAAGTTCCAAATTCAACATTTGACGAAGATGATGGAGAGGGTGAATTTTCTGATGGGGAACATGTGTGACAAACTTGAGAAGGTGGAGAAATGTGGAAATGATAAGTACCCAAGATGTGAGGAAGGTTGGGTTTGATTCGAAATCGAACAATGACAGTAGAGCTGAAAGGCAATGGGGGGCTGATTAATGAGGATTTTAAGGAGGACGTTGATGGATTTGCTGATAGAGGTTTTCAGGATGAGACTATAATAGGGGAGGTTTTGACAGCCTATAAACTAAAGGGATTTTGGGAATAGAACTAGCGGCCAATTCAGCCAGAAGGGAAATTTCTATAACTTTGAAGGACATGATGTAAATGGTGATTTGAATGTTATCAAGTTGAGGCTTTTCAAGGTAAAAAGGTCCCGAGGTGTATTTGGAGTGGGAGAAAATGATGGATTGAATTTTTTATTATCAAAGCTATTCGGAGGCGAGGAAGGTGAAATTGGTAGTCATTAGATTTACAAAATATGCATGGATTTGGTGGGATCAAATTGTGATTGGTAGGAGAAGGAATGAAGACCAATAGCATCGTGAGACGAGATGAAAGTGTTGATGAGTATTAGAAGGAAATAGAGATAGTGAGGATGGCTAGATTTCTTAATGGACTGAATAGGAAGATTGCGAAAGTGGTGGAATTACAACATTAAGTGGAGTTAGAGGATATGGTCCAAATGGGGATGGAGGTGGAAAGGTAAATAAAGAGAAGGGGCAACACTCGTTTTCGGACAAATTCAACTTGATCTTCATCAATATGGAGGCCGAATCAGATGAGAGAAGGGGTTACCAACCAGCCTTTTATCCCTACTAAAGTCGAACCACCTAAAGTTAAGGTTGAAACCTTTACGGGTGTCAAAGGCAAATTTGACTCTCAACCAAAACATACTCGAGAGTTTAAATGTTTTAGCTCTTAGGAGTTTGGACAACACGTGTCAGAGTGTCCAAATAAAAGGATAATGGTGATGATAGACAATGGTGATGTGGAATTCGAGAGTGACAAATCAGATTGTGAAGACATGCCACCATTGAAGGAGTGTGCTGAGGATGAAGTGGCGTTACCTATTGAGGAGTCCTTGGTTATAAGGCGCACACTTTAGGTTCAGGTTAATAAAGATTGATACGATCCAAACAAGGTCAGATTTAGATTTTGACGTAAAATTTCTCACCGTTCAGTTTTACGCTATTGAGCATAACTTCAAATTAAACTGTTGGATTGAGCTGAAACGTTACCAGAAGTTTCTAGAGGTATGTTTCTATGTTGGGGGTTAAATTTCAGGTGAATCATAGTTCGGAAATGACTTACGATACAGGTCAAAACAAACTATATGACATGTGGACTTCCTATTTAACAATGATTCTTTTCCTACAAGAATGTCAGAGCTTGTTTTGAGAGTTTTCTAGTTTTATAAGGATCTTTAATTGGCTACAACATAATTTACAAGTGTGGCAAGGATTCATTAACATTCTAGAATCCCTTTTTTACAAGAATTCCTTATTCATCCTAACTACATAAGGAAAGAAGGGCTAGTGGTATTAATCTCAAAATTACATAACCTTACATGTCTGATTATGGCTTTATTTATATTGATTCTAGACTGAAATAAACCCTAGTGGGCCCTTTATATGGACTCATATGAGGTCCACTTACAATTAAACTCAAATATAACCCAAAACATAAAGAAATGAAAAAATAAACAAAGTATGATACTGATGCCGTATGTAGCAAAGAAAAATAAAAACTAAACAATCTGATTTTCCTAGTTCATAAGTTTTTATAGTTGAATAACCCTTCTTTGCATTCATAGGAGTAGTTATTGCCCTATAAGTCCTTTGTAAACTAGGAAAATTCTGACATGATTTGCTCCCATTTAGTTCCTTGTTTAGCTTGGATTTCTTTGTATAACTTGGACAAATAATAAAGTCAATTTCCCTCTTTGTTGCTGATTTAATTACTTGCTTGTTTAAGAGAATAAATTGCCAACTCCCTATCCTTGTAATATTAGGAGGAACAAGCCTAACAAGGTTGTTATGTGGGCAAACACATCAACCCTTTCATCCACACGAATTGAGCTCTTCTTGGACTTGGATTAGATGAATTAGAGGTTATCCTTCATGCTTCTTAGGAGTCCCAATGACACGATCCAAACAAGGTCAGATTCGATGTGTAAAATTTTCTACCGTTGGATTGAGTTGAAATGTTATCAGAAGATTCTAGAGGTATGTTTCTATGTTGGGGTTAAATTTCAGGTGAATCCGTGTTCGGGAAGGACTTGCGATATAGATTAGAACAGGCTGTACGCATTTTATTATTTACTTCCTTTTGACTTGTGGACTTCCTATTTGGAAAACATCCTTTTCCTACAAAGATGTGGTAGCTTATTTTGAAAATCTACTAGTTCTATAAGGATCTTTAATGGGCTGCAACATAGTTTTCAATTGTGGCAAGGATTCATTAATGTTTCAGAATCCTTTTTTTACAAGGTTTCCTTATTCATCCTAGCTACACAAAGAAAGAAGGGTTGGTGGTATTTAGTGACATATTGGTTTCCAGGATCATTGCGTAGATAAAGACTTACGACTTATAGGCTTTATCTTTATTTTTGTTAGCTTGTTTAGGCTTAATTAACACTTTGTTTTTAGCTAGGATCCAAGACTTGTTTGGATCATGTTATTGCTTTTCAGTTTAAGGTTTTCAGGTTAGTTTTGTACAAAAGTAGATCCATTAGGGTTAATTTTTCAAACTATTTAAACATATGTAACCTAAATTTTAGCAGCAATTGATGAGTATTATTTTTGAATTTTTCAATTTTAACGTGTGAGAATAATTATTGTATTCTTCAGTTCTTGAACGAACTGAATCTGACTTATTGAAGATTAACTAGCTTCATGGTGTCATTCTTCTTCATTCCAATAGTGTTGGTGCCTTGGGGCAGGTTTCCATTGTGTCACACTCCTTTCATACCTATTTCAGCTTTTTAAAATTGGATTTCAATCTTGATTGTGGGTTGCATGACTACCAGGTTAAAATCAGTTGGTATTGGAGCTAGTCTCTGAAACTAGGTTATATATCCTTCTGTTATTTTTGTTTTTTTAGTGTTCCTTTAAGTATTTAATGTTTGCGTCGTTCATATTCATGTTCTTTGTGTCTGTGGCATCTAAGCAAAAATAAAGGGTTATATTTCATCTAAGACCTATAAACTGAGAGTTATTGTTTGTTTTGTATTCGAATACTAAATATTGAATTTGTGGTCATTCCGATATCGTTTGGTCTGGGTTTCAATTCTGTTACGTAAAACTTGCATAACAAGTCAGGTTTGCGTCAAGTTCCAAAAGCCATTTGTAGACTAGTAGTTGTGTATTTTTCTCTAACACGAAGCTTGCTCTTGGTTTTGCGACCTGTGACCCATCACAAACCAACTTCATATTTTTATGGTTACATAACAACGTTAAATCCAATCTAGCCTTGATGTTGTCCTTTGTCTTCCCCTTCACATCCATGACGGTGTTGAAAATATTCTCAAACACGTTCTTTTCAATGTGCATGGCGTCAAGGTTATGGCGGATTTACCCAAGTATGGGTCAAACCAAAACTAGAAAACTTATAACTTACCTGATTGGAGACCAAACACAATGTCACCATACTCTGATACAACATCATGCAATTCTTCACCAGAAAGACGCGGGGGTGCAACATCCTTTTCAACTCTATCAACAAAGAAATCCTTTCTGTTCTTTCTGTACCTGTGATTCGGTGGCAGGAAACGACGGTGACAGTAAAAAAAAGAAGCTTTACCCCTGTTTGTTAGCGTGAATGCCTTGTTGTTTTCCATACAGTATGGACATGCTAGTTTTTCATGCGTGCTCCAACCAGAAACCATTCCATAAGCTGGGAAATCATTGATAGTCCACATCAAAGCCAATCTCATAAAAAAATTCTGTTTCCTCGAGATATCATAAGTTAAAGCTCTAGAAGACCACAACTGCGTCAACTCATCAATCAACGGTCGAAGACAAACATCTATATTCCACTCCGGACTGCTCGGACCTTGTATGACCATAGATAAAAACATGAACTCCAGCCTCATACACATCCCCGGTGGCAAGTTATAAACCGTTAGTATGACCGGCAAATAAGAATAAGGAGCAGCAAATGACCTGAATGGGTTGAATCCTTCTGTACACAACCCAAGACGCACATTCCTTGATTCGGCTAAAAAGTGAGGATGCACACTGTTAAAGTGTTTCCATGCTTCACCGTTAGAAGGATGCACCATCACTCCATCAACCGCATGATGTGATTGGTGCCATGTCATGTGCTCAGCAGTCTTTGGTGACATGAATAACCTCTGCAGTCTATGTGTGATTAGGAAGTATCTAAGTTTTTTATATGCCACGAGAGTCTTTCCCCTGCCAGCTCTGAGTTTGTAACGAGAATGCCCACATGTTATACACTTGGTCAGCTCAAAATTTTCAAGGTAGTATAACATGCAAAAGTTAGGGCACATGTTAATTTTCTGGTATTCTAAACTGAGGGATTTCATTATGGACTTTGTAGCATAGAAGTTCTCTTTTAGCTTGTTCCCTTCAAGTAAAATGCTTCTCGTTCATTCGATAATCTTGTTATAACCGACTTCACTCAACTCGTGATCTGACTTGATGGTGAACACCTATGCTACGGTCGATAATTTACTGTGGTTCGTGCAACCATCCCATAATGGTTCATTAGAATCTTTCAATAGATCAAAAAACCTTATTGCATCTGCATTAGGTTATTCTTTTACGATTAGACATTCACTAACATTACCTTCATTCATTCTCATTGCATACATAACCATATTCCTGTAAGGATTACTATTGTAAATCCCGAGATAAACAAGGCTGGATTAAATTAAAGAAAATAAACTAAACTAAAACTAAGTGGGGGCAAAACGAATATATTTAAAGAAAATAGGGTCTAAATGCAAATAAGAATAGGTATAGAGCATAAATACTACTATTCTTACCAAAAACAGATTTGCAACTATCGTGAAGAAAGAAAAGAGGGAGTTTTGGTATCTATTTTTACAAATCAAGAGAGAAACACCAAATTTCAAGAACCCATCCAAGATTTAGGGTTATAGGTAAAAATAAACACTAGTAGGTAAGGGATTAACAAGAAAAAAATGAACAAGAAGAGAAGAGGGGAGGGTCGGCTGTCATTAGGAAGAAAAGGAGGGATCGAACCTTGATTCGTATCGGGGTAAGATATTCTAAACAAGGTCTTATGAGTTGTTTTAAAGTCGATTATGAATTGATGCCTAGATGTTAAATTATAGATTTGAGTTCTATAACTCCAGATATAGTTAAAAATCTGAGGAGAGGTCAGACAGTAACAATTCAAAAAAAACAGACAGTAATAGTCCAAGTGTTTGTTGATAGCAATTTTGACTATCTTAGAGGCAAAACTGGTTCTCCTTAAATCATAGAACTTGTAGCCCCATGTCTTATCTTTCCAACGACATAAATTTTGCTTGAATTGGAGTTCTATAACTCCAGATATAGTTAAAAATATGAGAAGAGGTTAGACAGTAACAGTTCAAAAACGGACAGTAACAGTCCAAGTGTTTATTGATGAGTGATTTTGACTATCTTAGAAGCAGAACTGGGTTCTCCTCAAATTTTAGAACTTGTAGCCTCATGTCTTATCTTTCCAACGACACAAATGTTGCTTGAATCGGAGTTCTATAACTCCAGATATAGTTAAAAATCTGAGGAGAGGTCAGACAGTAACAGTTCAAAAAACTGACAGTAACAGTCTATGTGTTTATTGATGAGCGATTTTAACTATCTTAAAGGCAGAACTGGATTCTCCTCAAACCATAGAACTTGTAGCCTCATGTCTTATCTTTCCAATGACATAAATTTCACTTAAATCGGAGTTCTATAACTCCAGATATAGTTAAAAATCCGAGGAGAGGTCAGACAGTAACAGTTCAAAAACGGACAGTAACAGTCCAAGTGTTTGTTGATGAGCGATTTTGACTATCTTAGAGGCAGAACTGGGTTCTCCTCAAATCATAGAACTTGTAGCCTCATGTCTTATCTTTCCAACGACATGATTTTTGCTTGAATTGGAGTTCTATAACTCCAGATATAGTTAAAAATCTAAGGAGAGGTCAGACAGTAACAGTCCAAATATAAAGAAAGGAATGATAAATAGGATTGGATAAAAAATGACAATAATAATGAGTGAATTGAGAAAAACATAAAGTACTAAGAAATGACTAAAAGAAAGACTTATTGGTTGTTGATATGGTTATTATAAAACATATCTTTGAGGGAGGAAAATTTATGAGATAAACCTGTGATTTGCAGGAGGGACCACATGCATGGTGCAACATCAGCAGCAGGGGAGCACGAGTAGAGCTTCTATTGTAGGTAGGTGATCCGCACCTATACTTTCTAGTTTTAATTCTATGATTTAATAAGTTATTGATGTGAGATGTGAATTACTGAATGTTGAATATTAGGAGAAAGGAGGAAAGTTTGCGTAATGATGCTCATATTTGGATAATATTCTTAATGTATGTGTATTAAAGGTGAAAGGTGAACGGTGAACGGTTGTTCTGTGAATTGCCAAGTGATGAAATTATAGCTGATAAAGAAAATAGAGAAGTGTGATTTGGGGCGTGAACTAGCATATATTTAGTGTATGTTAGGATCCCGGGTAAGGGGATCACTATGTATTGACTAGCATACATTTAGTGTATGTTAGGATCGCGGGTAAAGGGATCAAGATGTATTGACTAGCATACATTTATTGTATGTTAGGATCCCGGGTAAGGGGATCACCTTGCATCGACTCCCACAGGAAGATGATGATAACAATAAAATTGGTATCGGTAATGTGTTAAGCGGAAATAATCATGGGTGGTTTTATGAGATCTTGAATGGAGGTTGATAATAGAAAAGGAAATGTTTTTTAGTAGTTGAAGGAGAAAAAGTCTCCAATAAGAACCAAAAGGGAGAAGTGAATAAAATATGAATGTATGTTGCCTTTTTAAATTGCCGGATATTTGTATTGCTATATTATTGTGATATTCATATTTCAATAATATGTATTTTATTTTCAGGACCATCGCATGCACGTCAGGAGTAGATTCTAGCTTAGGTTCTTTTTTTTTTTGTAATTTAGGTTCTAGGGAGTATGTATTTGGTAATATTACAACTTTTATTTAACTCAATTTGTATAATTGATGTTTAAACTTTAATAGATAAATTTAATTTGGTAGTTTATATAACTATGTTCCATTAAGCATGTTTCTATCTTTAACCATCCATAATGATAATTGTTGTACAATGTATATCATCAACATTGTGGTTGATATGGATGGTGATGTTTGTGGGATTGAAACCCAGGATGATTGGGCTGAATTGAGTTGGAGATGCGATATATTAGAAGTTTAAACAAGTCATATGTCGATAACTTGAGACCTCCCGGTATCGGGGGACTCCGTCGAAATTTCTGTAAATTTTAATAAGAAAACCATGAATATATATATATATAAGAAAAAAAATTCTCTATTTTTGGTTGACATAAGAGTGTTGCTTTTATCTCCAAGTAAGGGATGTTGCAATTGTTGTCATTTACAACTTCATGCACGTTGCTAGAACTATAAGTTGACCCAACCACCCTTTCTACCATGTTCTTATTAGGAACTAATAGTTCTCGTGTGCATACCAACACAAGTAATCCTCTATGAACTCTATGGTTAGAAGATGTATCGTTACAACATCTTGATGCAGAAACTTTTTATTTTTACACTTCCTGCATGGACACCTAATACCGCCATCAGTAAAATTCCTCGGAATAGATGTTGTGAAATTAATAAAACCCTGAACCCCGTTACAATAATCCATCCTTCGCAATCCTTGGGGTGAGTCCCGATACATCCATGAATGATCATTCATGACTTCTATTGAACCTCTATAAAATTATGATGACAATATGTATTAATTAACTATGTTACGTAAATAAATTTGCAAAAATGTTGGTTTGCCTCGACATTATCCAACAAACTAAAAAAAACATTGATGTTAAATATTCATCATCAATTATTAATTATCAATGTCCATACAAATTTATACATATATAAATTTACGGAAATCACAACTTCGCAATAGAATTGATAAAAATTAAAATGGACCTGTTACACAAGCTAATATTTATTTCATCACAACATATCTAATTAGGTGTAATTCAAACAAAGTTTCAACAATTTACAAACAAATACAATTTGATAAAATCTAAAAAAACTATAACAACTACAAAATTATACATTCATACTACAAGTTTTTTTAACAAATAACAATCAAACAAGTACATACGTTAACAAAATACATATACTAAAAAAATAAAAATAATAAAATTGACATTTAAATGTTAAAACTAAAATGAATAGATTTACTTACAAATAATGATAAAATCCACAATAAATTGCTCAGAGAACGGATGTTGTGATCACGTACAAAAGTATAAGAAACTTGAGTGCTTGTATTAAGAAGATAGGGAGAGTTGGGATGGGTGGTTGGTTGCAGTTTGGGAGGGGAGAGTTGGGATGGCGAAGAAAAAGGAGAAATAGAGGAAGAGAGAGTCGGCATAGTGGGCATATATGCTTTTACCGATGGAATCACCGACGAAAATGTTCCGTCGGTATACCCGTCCGTAAGTCCGCCAGTGACTGTGCCACGTCACTGTACGGAGATCCCGATTTGAATCCCTCGGTCATTCAGTCGGTAAAATCATCTGAAAAAAATCAACGTTGTCACATCGTCGCAACTTTTCAAAAATCTATATAATTCATCGGCAATACGATCGGTATATACCGACGAACATATCCGTTGGTATATACCAATCGTATTGCTGACGGAAATGGTATGTCGGTATATACCGACAATATTAGAGACGAAATTATTTCTATCGGTAAAATTACCGACACAAAAATTCTGTCGGTAATTCCGTTGGTTTTCGCTGATTTTCTAGTAGTGATCGTTGTGTTCTTCTACTACTGCAAAGAAGGTAGACGATGCAAAGAGGAGAGGTATGGTTAACATGGATGCAGATGTGGTGGTTCAAACGAGTACTATGGTTGTAGCGTCGAGTAAGGTTTCGACTACAATGATCACTCATGTTGATGTCTCAACAATCAGAGAACAAGAAGGTGCTGGTCAGGGACATCCCAAACTGGATTGTCAATATGTTGCTCTTGACACGGTCCAAAACAAATATCTCCGTGCTATAATAAGGGATGGTCGGGTTTGGTTAACTCTAAGCCAAGAGTTGTGGAATCTGTCCCGATGGCTAGCTGTAATGTTGAACAGCACAAAGACGTTTAGTTTGGATATAACTCAAGGAGCTCTAAGAAATGCTGCATAGTCATGGTATGAAGATCTCTCGGTACTCTGATGTAAAGCAAGCTGATTCTGAAGGTAACCTAGAGAAAAACTCTACAAGAGCTGATTGTCAGGTTACTCAAGCCAAGTTCCAGGCTTTTCATGAAGTTCCAGATCTAAATCATGTGTTGGGTTCTAACAATGAAGGGTTGAAGGAAGTCACAGAAATGAAGATTTATTCCGAGGAAGGTGGTTCATGTCTTCTAGTGGATTCAAATTCAAATCAGAGGCAAGCATTAAATGAGAGGCGTGTGGATGGCGTGGTAAGAAAGCTAAGTCCAAGGCAGCAGCCTAGCATGCCAACTTTCATATCTGCTTTTACCATTTTAAGTGATGTAGCCATATATGGAAAGGTAGTCTCTGGCTTGAAAAAGACAACACACTTAGGTCCTGTTTATTTTTATGTTTTAAAAGTATTTTTAAAAAAATTATTTTTTTATGTTTTTTGCTTTAATTTAATAATTTTTTATGTTTTCAGATCATTTTGATATGCTGATATCAAAAATAATTTTTAAAAAATAAAAAAAAAACATCATTTTGATGCATTTTTGAGTGAAAAACACTTTAAAAAGCAACCGCAACCACACTCCCAAACAGGCTTAGGCATACAGCCATTAGAGTTGTCCTCCAAGCAACTAGACCAGCAAAACCATGTTGAATTCTTTAAATGCTTTGGTAGCACCACTCGCCCTAGTTGGTCATTTTGTGGGACTGAAATTGCAGTATCTCATTGATAACTCTATTGCCAAAAGAATTTGGGCCGGGGGGGGCCTATGGACCATCAGAGGTTTTGTTGTCAGAGAATGGTATCTTTCTCTTCACCTTTGACTCTGTTGATCAGGTTACTAATGCTTTGGATATAGCTTCGTGGCAAATGGCAAACACGCTTAAACATTGGCAACCAAACATGAAATTTTTTAAAGATGATTTAACTAGAGTTCTAGTATGAGAAAGATCATAACCACCTGTTCTTTGAATGCTCCTATACTAAAGCAATATGGTGGCATGTTTGTGACAGATGCGACATTCCAAGAATGACGAAAGGGTGGGAGGAATGGATTCGATGGGCAACTGTTACGTGGCATGGTAAAAGTTTCATCAATTTTTCTTGTAAATTGGGTTTCGCGGCTACAGTATATTATATCTGGCAAGAACGGAATGCAAGGATATTTGCAGGAATGTCTAGAACTCCAAATTTGGTCTTTGATCAAATAGAATGTATCATTCGTGAAAAGCTTGATTTGATGAGGAACGCTCTCCCAACAGATGAAAACATAAGGATCCAAAGCGCTTGGAGGGTCAATAACATAGACTCTTAAATTGATATTTAGCTGGTTGTATTGGTACCCCTAACAAGTCTAGTTAAGTCGAGGTGTCTGCTTTGTGGCTTCCTGTAGCCATTTGTTGTTTTATGTTTTCGTGCACATTGTAAATCTGGGGTATGCCCCTTATAATCTTTGTATATTCTTCTTTTAATATATCTGTCAACTTACCAAAAAAAATAAAGTTCTAGTATGAGTTAAACTTTATAATTGTCCTCTTGTGTATTGAATTATTAAAGGGTTGAATTATGTAGTTAGTGCTATTGGGGTTCCTCTTCATGCTGATCTTACTACACTTTTGCATAAACGGCTGAGCTACACAAGATTTTGTGTTAAGATAGATGCCTCATAAATGTTGGTTAAGGACTATGACTTACATTGTCCAAATGGGACATTCATAAAATTTTTAGCTGATTATGAATGGATACCTCCCAGCGTAGCAATTCTAATGTCTTTATACATACCATATCATCAATGTGCTGTAATAATAAAGTTGATAATCTTTCAATGGTGGTAAAGACTAAGAGGAAAACTGGAGTTGTTAGATCTAAATCCGCGGATAACAAGCAAAATCAATTTCAATGGCAGGAAGTTGTTAAAAGGAATAAGTTTCCTACTAACGGTGAGAATGGTCATTTGGCATTTGGTGTGCGTAATACTGATTGTAATGATGGGAATCCAATTTCTACTCCTATTATGAATAGTTTACGAGGATACAAGAGAAGGGGTACATGTATTGTTTTAGATCAAAGGATTATCGACTCCAATACTGCTATTTGTGAGACCATTAAAGGACAATCTATCCAGGTTCCTTTGGGTCAATGGGCGTAAGGAGGAGAATGATATTGAAATTAGGAAAGGTGATACGGATGAGGAGTGTTTTGATCAAGAGTCTATATTTTGGTTTCAGTGACTCATCAATCTTTGAATTCCATCAGCAAGATCAGCTAGCAAGTAAGGCTAAACTCTCTTGAGAAAAAGAAAAAGGGTTTGGTGGTTCTTCTTAGAAGAAAAGGAAATCAAGCTTTTAGCGAGGGGGCAAGTCGAGGTAATCTTTGTGTTGTTGTTTGTCTTCCAATCTACATTTTCTATTATTATCGGATGTTAGAATGTTAGAGGTTTGAATGATCCTATAAAGCATTCAAAATTCCAGCAAGAAAGGGTGGCACTATTTGGTTTGGTTAAAACTTGGGTTGGAGAAAGAAATAAAGATAGTGTTTATAGACTTCTTCTTCCGAATTAATCTTTCTTGTATAATTATAAGTTCTCATGTTGCAGTCGAATTTAGATTTGTTGGGATGCTGATGTGGTGGAGGTGGATGTTTTAGGTATGTTTGATCAGGCTATTCATGTTTGTGTTACCATGTTAGGTACCAATACTTGCTTTAACACTTGTATTGTTTATTGGGATAATAGTTCATCCAAACATGAGGCTTTATGGTCTGATATTATGAGTTGTAGTGATGGTTGAGAGTCCACCCCATGGATTCTTATTGATGACTTTAATATTATTCAATCTCTAGATGAGAAGAGAGGTGGTGCTATATGGGGGCTGCCATGACAAAATGATCTTAATAATTGTCTTATTCAATTAGGTTTAGAGGACATTGGATTCACTAGTTCTATGTTCACTTGGACTAATTAACAATGTAATAATCCTACCTTGAAAAAATTGAATTGAGTGCTTGTTAATGTGAAGTGGAAATGTGATTTCACAGCTTCTAAAGGTTTATTTTTTTCTTTTGGTATATCTGATCATTCTCCGAAGTTAGTCAAACTTGCAAAAAATACCTAAAAGGAAGGTTTCATTCAAGTATTTTGATTTTTGGGTTAATTATTGTTGATGTTGCAGTCACACAAATTAATTTATATGCAAGCAAGCAAGGGGGTGATCCTACAAGGAAGGTTCAAGTCAGATTTTTATGCTAGATGATATGCAATTTGAGGGGAGGTTTTGGATGTTATCTAGGCTAAAGCAAAAGAAATAGAAAACTATCAAGCGAAATTAAATAAAATCAGAAAATTATCAAGAGCACAAACCTTGGTCGCAAGCACACATCCACCTACAGAAATTAGAACTAATCATGGAAACGAAACATCAATTTATATTCTGAATATTTATCTCTTCTTAACATTGGTTAGTTAACGGATTCGCCGTATAACTAACCCTAACCATCAACCAACCACAGTGTCCGCATTAGTAATTTAATTCAATGGCAGTCTTAAGAACTAGATAAGTTGATTAATCAAGAAAACATAACTGTCCGCAATCTATGTTTGATTTGATTGAATGTTCTCCCTAAGATTAATAACATAGATCTGCCATAATTATTAAACTCAGTTACTTCACAAGTATATATACCACAACTCCGGTTTTGATATCAAACTTAACAATAGATTGTCTACAATAATAATTTAGAGTCCGCTCTAGCAATTAAAATAAACAATCATAGGAAAAATAAGCATAGGTGAACAAACATACTCATCATATAAACTGAAAAGAAAAGGTAAAATAAATCTCACAGTTCTTGAAATCCGAAGGTTTCCGTGTCCTTGCAACCAAGAAAAAAAGTTTAGCCTTGCATGTTTGTTGAACAACTATTCAAAAAGGAGGAATGCATGATTTCGGATTTCTTAGAGGGGGGCGTTTTTCTCTTCTTGGCTGGCTGCCCCTCTTCTCTTCTCTCATTCTTTTTATATCCTAGGGAACCCTAGTCTCTATTTTACAAAATAGTCATCCTCACTTAAGTAGATTGTTTACATTTAAGTACTTCAATAACTATTTTCCTAAAAAAAAAAAGAAATAGCCTTGCATGAAATCTTCAAAATTTAACTTAGAAGAGCTAAATTGCTGAAATAAAAACTTAGATATCGGTTTAGATGCTTCAGAATGTAATTTAGACTCGTTTCTTAATGAAACCTGTTTGCTGGCAGAATTCAGTTGTCATCTTTGAAAAATCATATCTCCCTCACGTGACATGTTTTGGCTGAAATTTAGAGTTTTTATATGCCTTTTAGTCAGAAATCCAAAAACATTGAGTTTGCATAAATTGGACTTCTGTAGCTCCAGATATTCAAGTTGGAATGGCCAAAAGTCAACACTAGTAGATTGCGAGAATTGACTTTGAAAGCTACGATTTCCATTCTCTTCCTTATTTTATTTTTTTGCTTTAAATTTCGAGAAAGGTATGAATGTTAGCTTTTTAATGCCACTGGAATCACTTCATTTCGACCTCTAGAGCTCACGCTCTGCACAAAACATTGACTGAAGGTCAAATCTGCCAATTACCTCCAATTTACTCCTTTTTGCATATTTCATCCAAAAGTGCCTTCAAAATATAAAACAAAGAA
>Ga0325401_1000589_pt1 | contig 27219 bp, 13 predicted proteins | sample PopdelMetagenome_FD_205666 | JGI IMG/M metagenome (GOLD analysis project Ga0325401, IMG submission 205666) | Populus deltoides microbial communities from Bellville, Georgia, United States - Xylem-PdKOR-R2 | ecosystem: Host-associated > Plants > Phyllosphere > Stem > Wood/Secondary xylem | place...
TCTTTAACATTTTCTTCTTAAATTAAACTTAGAAAAGAAAGTGTCATATTTCTATTATTAATCCTGCGTAAAATCCTCACCGTTTCTATAAAAGTTGAATTACAAACACGGTTGCCCTACAATAATGTTGGAGGAGGAGTAAACTGTCAAATTTTGCATTTCAGAACCACCTAGAGGCAAGTGCAGATGGCAATAGTGATCAATAACATGATGTAGACTGCCCATATAGCACATTTGATCCCAAGAGGGAATGGAGTTGCTATGGCGAAGAAAAACGTTGTGACCGCTAGGAAGAACGCAACTTTCTCCAACACCTTGGATGCACCAGGAATCTTTTTTCCAATAAACGGTGAGACGAATAGAGAAGCAAAGATAGCTGCAATAGCTAAGGAGATCGAAATGATGGGGTAGTGGGCTTCAGATTCAGCACCCTGTCCGTACTGAATCGTGATTTGAATTGCTGCTGTGAAGCATAAATTCAGGAGTGTCTTTCTTAATTCCGTTTCCAAGTCTGGCTTCGCGTCAAGAACATTGTTTCGCTGTGATTCGTTGATGGTAAGATGCAGCCGCCCTACTGTTGGTGATTGTGATTCTGAGGTGGTATTAGAAGAAGAAGGAAGGGGTTGCGATGATTGCGATTCCAGGTCGCCAATATTAGGAGGAGAAGGTGGCAATCTTAACGGCAGCAGTGATATTATTAGGTGCCAGAGTTGGAACAGAGATTCTGCAACCCAAAGAGAGAAATGATAACATAAATAAGACTTAATTGTCACATAGATACACTTACATGAAATAAATACTTGGAAATTTAATTATCAACAAAACTTGCATAATAAACCTGAATAAATCAGACTTAATACCATCAGGTTGGGTCATGAGATAAGAAATTCAGATAGAAAGTAGTATAAAATTTCATACCCACGATCTCCATCTTGATTGCACCAACAAGAAGAAAACAAAGAAACAGTAAGAGAGTTAAGAGAGTTGTAGGAAGTAGAGAAGATAACAAGTGAAGCAATTGCATGTCGATGATGTCATATTTATATTCTGAGAGAGCAAAGGATATATTCTGAGAGACCGGAACAAGGGATTTTTGGGGTCCCGGTCTTCATCCATTTAAGGGATGAAGACCGGGATTATACCGCCCGACAGTGTGGGGACCACAATAATACCGGTAGGGATTATACCAAAAATTAAGAAAGATTAAGAAAAATTAAGAAAGATTAAGAAAGGTATAATCCCTACCGGTATTATTGTGGTCCCCACACTGTCACAGGTGTTGAAATTAACAAGAAGGAAGAAAGAGAGTGAAGATGGAGAGAGAGTACAACAACGAAGACAGTGATGTTGAATATGAGAGAAGGAAGAAAGAGAGTGAAGATGGAGAGAGAGTACAACAACGAAGACAGTGATGTTTTATATACCAAGAGGGAGAGAGAGTACAACAACGAAGACAGTGATGTTGAATATGAGAGAAGGAAGAAAGAGAGTGAAGATGGAGAGAGAGTACAACAACGAAGACAGTGATGTTTTATATACCAAGAGGGAGAGAGAGTACAACAACGAAGACAGTGATGTTGAATACGAGAGAAGGAAGAAAGAGAGTGAAGATGGAGAGAGAGTACAACAACGACCGGGCTTATTGTGGGGACACCCATCAAAAATTTCAACACCTGTGACAGTGTGGTGGTCCCCACAATAAGCCCGGTCGACCGTGTGCTCAATAAGAATTTTGCCCAATCACTGTCTTAAGGGATGCTCAACCGGTCGACCGTGTGCCACAAGAAGAAAACAGAATTTGATTGGGCAAAATATCCACTCAGTGAATGGATGAAGACCGGGCTTCATCCCTTAAGACAGTGACCGGGACTTGTTGGACTTTCTCAGAGTTCCGTATAAATATCACAACAAGATGATCTAGCAAAACCAAAAACAGAGACAAAGATCAGCATAGAAGGCAAGGCAACAACAATGGGATTTCTTCTCTTTCTCGGATGGTTATGCAGCCTTTCCCTTCCAAGTAAGTGCTCTTTCAATCTATGTTTTAAGGATCTTGCAACATATAGATTTTTTTTTACACAAGTCTGAACTTCTTCCAAGTCTAATATGCAATCAAGTCTAGCATGTTCTTCTTATCCCAAACTTCAACTCTTCTAAGATGTACATATAGGTTTATATTAATTAGTTTTTTCTAAGATGATTTGATTTTTCTAATTTCAAATCTTCTCTTCATTTAAAACTTCTTTAATTTTTGTTCTTTTATATCTTGAGATGATTCTGGTCTTGGATTATACTCAATTTCTTTGATCCATGACTTGAATCCATTGTTTCTTCTTTGAACTCTTCCTTTTCTAGATTCTCAGCCAGCTTCTCCTCCTAATACTGACGACCTGGAATCGCAATCATCGCAACCCCTTCCTTCTTCTTCTAATACCACCTCTGATTCACAATCACCAACAGGAGGGCGGCTGCCTCTTACCATCAACGAATCACAGCGAAACAATGTTCTTGACGCGAAGCCGGACTTGGAAACGGAATTAAGGAAGACACTCCTGAGTTTGTGCTTCACAGCAGCAATTCAAATCACAATTCAGTACAAACAGGCTGCTGAATCTGAAACCCACTACCCCATCATTTTGATCTCCTTGGCTATTGTAGCTATCTTTGCTTCTCTATTCGTCTCACCGTTTATTGGAAAAAAGATTCCGACTGCATCCAAGGTGCTGGAGAAAGTTGCGTTCTTCCTAGCAGCCACAACGTTTTTCTTCGCCATAACAACTCCATTCCCTCTTGGCATCAAATGTGCTATATGGGCAGTCTACATCATGTCGTTGATCACCATTGCCTTCTGCACTTGCCTCTAGGTGGTTCTGAAATACAAAATTTGACAGTTAAATGTCATAGCTTCCACGGTCCTAGGTTTTATTAAATATAAATAAAACCAAATCATTGATATATTTAATTATATCAAGGGAGAGGGACTTATTTACATGCAGGACACCAATTTAAAGACATTGCAGATGCTATAAATCAATATATTTAATTATTTATGAACACCATTGCACCTTCCATTTCATAGATTTTTCAATCTTTGGGTTTTGCCAGCGTTACTTAATTCTTCCAAGAAGATTAATCAATCCAAGTCAGAAAAACAGGCCCAACATAAAATTAACCAACTGCCCTATGTAGGCCTACTCCATCAGACTGCCCAATCAAATCCATTCTTAGCCCATAAATATACCCCATCAAATCTTGAAGGCCCGTATCAATATTTTGTGATATTGAAATGGCTACGGGGTTTCGAACTTGAAGTTTGAAAAGAGTTTAATTGTTTGTTTTGCTTTAAGTTGATTTCTTTTTTATTTCTAAATCATTTTTATATGATATTATTAAAGACAAATTAAAAATATTATTTTAACATATTTTTAATAAAAAACATTTTTAAAAGTAACCTTTCCCGAACACCCTCTGATATAACATATTACATATGAACAGCAAATTGGAGCTATTTTTGCTTCTCTATTCATTTCATAGTTTATTGGAAAAAAGAAAGCGTTTGAGAAAGTTGCGTTCTTCCTAGCCGCGACAACGTTTTCCTTCACCATAGCAACTCCATTCGCTCTTAGCATAAAATATGCTATATGGCCAGTCTATATCATGTCGTTGATCAGTATTGCCATCTGCAATTGCCTCTCGGTGGTTGTATTTGGCATTCTGAAATGCAATATTCCTCATGTTGAAATTTAGTGTGATCAGAGCGAAACTGTCATAACTTCCACGGTCCTAATTAAATTGTATTAAATATCAATAAAAGCAGAACATATGTATATTAGAAAAGTACTTCCGAATAGGAATCTTGATTTATTAGCGAGAAAGTGTTAGTATGGCATACCAAAGGAGCCACAAGGGAGTTCTGTCAAACACAATTGAAGGAGGTAAGAAATCGAAGACGATATTAAATAAAACTGGAAAAGGAACTTCACTATCAGGAAATCTAAATATTGCATTGATGACTTCAATTCTCGAGGAACATTTGATAGGATCCATTGACCACAACTTCAATATCAAGTGAAAAATTGAAAACAAACTATGTTTCTTCAAATACATGGACTTGTTAAGTTTTAAAGGCGACATATTGTTCTGTTTCAGCCTTTTTATTTCTTTCCTGCACAATATTTTTGTAGGTGTCTGCGAAGATTTGTAGTTCCTCTTGTGCTTTCCCCTCGATATTTCTCCATATAGCATATTTTTATATATTTGGCCCATATTTCTCCATTTTCTTCAACTATTTTTATATACAAATTTTTATAGATTTGTAGGTGGCTATCCTTTTGTTTTTCTTCAACTATTACACAGTGCGAAGGAAGAAGAAAGGAAAAGCAAGAGAGAACAAACTGAGCCATAATTTGTTGAAGAAAAGTATTCATTTTTATATCCCAAATTACTATTTTTGATTTCTCATCTACATAGGAAACAAGATGCTAATCCAAGATATACATAAAATACATTTATTTACGAGATATTTGGTTAGTATTTCATGATAAAATAACCCATTTCCGTCTATTTTCCCTGTGCAGGAAACAAAGCCTGCGTACCTAAAGTTCTAGCCAGAGATTCTTCAAGGTGACAACTGACAAGAGATCCACTTGAGAACTGCAGTGCCCAGCGTTGGAGGTGGAATCAGCTGAATATAATATTGCCAGTTGTGGAGAAATAATATTTTTATATATTTGGCCCATATTTCTCCATAATTCAAACCATGTACTGCAACTTTTGCATTTGGCCCATATTTCTCCATTTTCTCTAACTTCTTCAAAGTATTGCCACACCTCAGATGTCCTCCTTCGTTTGTTTCTAGCGCTTGCATTTAAACGAGAACTATCGTTGCCGACCTCCTCGTTATCAGGGCATGGAGCTGCAGGTACGAATGAAAAATCTTGTTCCTCAACTTCCTATCAGTTGGTAACAAAGTAGTAAGACAGTGACCACATGAAAACCAATCAGCGCTGCAAGAACAGCAAATGTAAGGTATTGAGCACCGACCTGGTCACGAGCATCCTGTATTTCTTCTTTAAAAATTCCGAAATTTTAACCTAAATAACATATTAGAAGTCTCCACGTAAATTTTCAAAATATTTTAATAACCCAATTAAGAGTTACAAAGTTTTTATATAAAACTAGTTAATTTATAATCTTTCACCTAGAAATTTTACAGATAAATCCTATAACACCAATATTCTATACAAATTCAATTTGAAAAAATAAATCTAAATTACTTCACAAAAAAAAATGGCTCATCACGCCACACAATGCTCACTTTACGGCATTTACATCTAATGTCATAATCTAATTTTTGAATTTTCAAAAAAAAAAATATATTAACAAAAAAATGGATGGAAAATAATTAAGAATTTAATCAAGACCATACAAATTGAAGAATTTAGGACTACTACGAAGGAAATTAAAAATTTGAAAGTTATTATGATAAAAAACAAAATGAGAAGAATTGATAAGTTTAGGGACTTAACTAAACTTTAAATTAATATAATTAAGAAAACCAGGGGTTTAATTGAAAAATTATCAAAATTCAGGGTCACTTTGGATCAAAATTGTAAGAAATTAAATTGTATGGACCGTGAACATGCATTGATACTGTAGGGGAGTTAATTAATTTCTTCAGAGATAATTTTAAAAAAATTAAAAGTTAAAAAGTTAATTTGATTAAATTTAAAACTAAAACTATTTTGTAAATCACATCGAGCTCAGGAGTACGATTATATTGATCCCAGAGTGAAAAAATAGGAGATTTTAACAAATAAGGGCTTGATTGCAAAATATCAGAATTGTAGGGGGCAAATTAAAGATAACCATGCCAGACTAAAACGACGCCGTTTGAAGCCATGTTCATTCTCTTCTCCAGGAAACGCAGGGGAAATCCAGCCGACCAGCCACAGAAATGGCCTCTGCCAGATTCCATCAACGCAACCAAAACCAAGCCACATTGTGGACCAGATTGCCTATCACGAACCACATTTTGTTTAAGCCCCCCCGACCCACGACACGCCTCTGGCGTTAAAGATAAAACCCACCACCAAAAATCCAACAATGGCAGGACTGTTGGTGTTTTCATTCCACCCAAACACGGAGAAAAAGAACCGTGATGATCTTCATTGCCATACCCAGGAAGATAAGGATGAGAATTGGAGATTTGGCTCTATAAAAGCCAGAAGAACAGAGAACACAAGGGACGAAAATCCCCAGAGGAGAGACCGCGAGAAAACAGAGGACAAGGAACAAAAAAAACACAGGAAACCAGAGAAAAGGAAAAGACCAGAGGAAGAAAAAACGAATAGTAAATCACATTCTAAATATGATTTACTACATTGATAATAGATACAAATTTAATAACTTGTAGTAATAATTCTACTGATGAACCCCATAACACCAATATTCTACACAAATTCAATTTGAAAGAATAATCTAAATTACTCCACAAAAGAAAATGGCTCATCACGCCAGACAATGCTCACTTCACAGCGCATACAAATAGTTTAAGATTTTCCAATATTATTCTGTGTCATTGAACCTTCTCGTGGACCTCAACAATTTGTAATTCACGGACATTTCAAATGCCAGTCATGGTTTTGCTAGAAGAGTAGCATCACCCTATTTTGGTCCAAAATAATAGCCGTTTGCATTGATTTGATGAAGGAATAAAAGAGTAGCATTTACCCAAATATTTCTACAAAGGCTACTAACTGAGTTCTGTATATTCCAGAGAGACTTGTTTTACCAAGCCAAAAATGATGTGTGTACTCGTTTTTTCTCACTATAGAAGGGAGTTTTTTAAGGAGTTGAATTTTCAAGATTCGTATTAGAGTATTAGACCACTTACTCATTAATCATTGGTTGGTTAAGATGTAAACAATAATATTTGTGTCTTAGAGGTTTACATCCAGTATGATTTCTTGTTCTTTGTTGAATCTGCAGATATGTAGTTCTATTAATATTTCTCCCACTAATTAAGCCATCTATAATTTAGATCTCTTCTGCAAATTAAGTCCAATCAATGTCTTGAAAAGCCAAGAATACAGAGTTCAGTAAGTGAACTTCTCATATTACGAGAATCAGTAAAAAAATCAGTAGAGATATAAATCCTGGGATCTGTTGGAATACTAAAGGGATTGATTTTCTTATTAATTTTCGTTCGATCTTCATCTATCATTCATTATAAATATTATTTTTTATAGCAATACCATATACATTCATTCATTTTAGCTTCTTCGTCCGTAGAGTGGGCTAGATGAACCGCGATAATTCCTTGTCTTTCCACTATTTGTTCATCAGTCCTGATGTCAAGTGTCAGAACCTGTTCTTGAGTGAACTTGGAATCAAAGATTATTTACCTTCGACCACAGCTATTGTCCTGCGCACTTCAATAGGAGTTTAATAAGGTGAGCCAGTTCTTCTTCTCTTGTTCTTCCTTGCTCTGTCAACTGATAATTTTCTATAGAATTTCTTCATTACAAAAGTGCAGATATAGAGAAAGAGAGCCAGCCATATATAATAATGGGCGGCGCTGTAGAATCTTCATATCATTTGTTTTTTGTATACTCTGTGCTTATCAATTCTTTATAAAATAATGCAACTCAAGTTTATGGTTTCCCATCTTAAAGAAGAAGAAAAGAAGTTAAAATCTATTGATCCCATTATTTATTTTTTCATGATCAGAACAAAGGTATTAATAGATAGCAAAGGGAAAAAACAGTCTAGTTCATGACTTGGTGTTTGTTTGGATTGGTGAGTTCAAGATGAACTTCATCTTTCTTGTGGCACTGCAATGAACTTTACCTTTATGAAACAAGAAAAACCAGATGAGAAGAAAGAAGAAAGTGGGAGGAAATAAAGAAGAAGATAAAACGTTGATGTTTCCTGAGTTCATGACTTGTTTTGTAGGTGCAGTCTAGTACTGCGCTGCAGCCTTGAGAACACCATAATAATCCAGAGCGTTTCAGCATCCTCAGCGACCTCAATATTGAAGAACTCCTACACCTCAGATTTGTTTCCATTATTTATTTATAGATAAGATCCCCTTGGAACAGTCTAGTTGACCATCTCCTTGTCAGCACTTGAAGCTGGTTCCAGTATGGCTTTCGATTCTCCAGTTTCCTGTTAAGAGGCAACCGAGAAAGATATATAATTTCCTGTCAGATCTTGCATATATTATTGGGTAGAACACACATTTAAAAATTATTACGAGTTCTCCAACTGGGATTCACTTCTTTCTAAGTGTTTTTTCTAGAAAAAACCTGAAGGTAGTTTTATTAATTAAATCTTTCATTGTCTAAGCGCCGATTATGGATTAATTGCAATCTGTAGGAGTCATTGGCATAGAGAAAAAAGAACCTGTATTTCTCCTTCCATAGCAAACATTTGTTTTTATTTCACGTGTAGTTCCGTTTGTTTGTGTGGTGAGGTATGATTGAAATTATAATTTATCTTAATTATAAATTTAAAAATATTTCATTAATTAATATACATTGTAGTTTTACATTAATATCATTGAAAACTCTTTCTTGAAATTTTTATTATAAAAAAATTATAATTTATAATTTTTTTAAATCTATATTTTCAAACTTCAACTAAAAAAACTATCACAATACTAAATACACATATATAAATATTAAAAAACAATTTCTTATTTATATTCAGTGTCACAAAACAAAATGATATAAAATAAAAAAATATTTAATTTTAAACAAAAAAAATTAAATTTTTTTTCAAAATAATTTTTTTTTATTAAGTTTCAACCATGTCCATTTCCACTCCTTTCTTGATGAAGAAATTAGATTTGGATCCAGTAGTTGACCTCCGGCCTTAACAGCGGATGTGTTTGGTACGGAAGGATTGCGGGGAACCGACGAGCTACAAGTCGTTTTCACCCTGGTTGGCAAGTCACGCGCGGTACCATTTCTGAGTTACGCGCAGAAATAAAAATGGTGCTGTGAATAGAGAAGATGTAAGATGAGTGTGAATATGTACTTAATTATTAGTTATTAATTCAATTAGGAACATATCTTCAGCCTAGTTAGTTATATCATTACTTTAACTGAAAAATAGTTGAATCTATTGTGTCTGAGAGAATTTATATTTGTGGTTCAACCTGCGATGCATTCACTTCATTCGAACTAATTTTTTTGAAAAAACCTGAAGGTAGTTATTAATTAAATCATTCATTGTCTAAGCACCGATTATGGATTAATTGCAATCTGGAGGGGTCATAGGCATAGGGAAAAAAGAACTTGTATTTTTCCTTATAAGTGATGAAAACGCAATTTACTGTTCATATTCAGTGTAAATGTTGTTTGAAATTGTTTTTTAAAGTGGTTTTTATTTGTAAATTTATTAAAATAATATTTTTAAAAAATATTTTTGATATTAATATATTAAAATGATAAAAAAACATAAAAAAATTAATTTAAAATAAATAAAAAATTTAAAATTTTTTAAAATTCCAGTGAAGCCACGACTGTGCCAAACACCCCATAGCCATTTCAATATCACAAAATATTGATACGGGCTTTCAAGCTTTGACGGGGTGTATTTATGGGCTAAGAATGGATTTGATTGGACAATTTGATGGAGTAGCCTACAAAGGGCTGTTGCTTAATTTTATGTTGGGCCTGTCTCTGATTTGGTTTAATTAATCTTTTTGGAATTAATCTTCTTGGAAGAATTAAGTAACGCTGGCAAAACCCAATTAGATGGCTATCATTCACGTCTTACTTTGTCCTCACATGTAACATGGACATGATATAGGCGGAAGCATATAAAACAACAAACTAGTGCTATAAAGTCCCATTAAGTCCAAACTCTCTGTATATTTTATGCACATTAATTACATGGCTATCACTCACGTCTTACTTTGTCCTCAGTCCTCACATGTAACATGGATAATGACATAGGCGGAAGCATATATATATATATATATAACAACAAACAAGCAAAAAAAAAAAAAAATTGATAAAGGAAAAGGTTGCAGACCCAAACTCTCTGTAATAAAGTCCCATTAAGTATGTTCTATTAAGAGGTTTACAATTTTTTTAGATAGGCTAGAGAACAGATTTCTACTAGGTAATAATATTACAATTCGTTTCACAGTTTATTGGAAAAAAGATTCCGACTGCATCCAAGGTGTTGGAAAAAATATTGTATGGAGACTAATGCTAGCACCTCCTTAACTTTGTGGACATGCCAGTAATTAGTTGATGGGAAAATCAGGGGCGGAATCAGGATAGGCAAGTAGGACCCGGCCCCTACAAAATATTTTAAATTTTTAATGTTTAAATATAAATTAATATAATATATTTTTATTTTAAATAAATAAATTTTCTAATAATAAATTATATCTTGAATTTTTATATAATTCCAGCTCCGTAAGTTATGTAGTTTTATTAATATTTCTCCCACTAATTAATATTTCTTGTTCTTTGTTGAATCTGCAGATATGTAGTTTTATTAATATTTCTCCCACTAATTAAGCCATCTATAATTTAGATCTCTTCTGCAAATTAAGTCCAATCAATGTCTTGAAAAGCCAAGAATATAGAGTTCAGTAAGTTAACTTTTCATATTACGAGAATCAGTAAAAAAAATCAGTAGAGATATAAATCTTGGGATCTGTTGGAATAATAAAGGGATTGATTTTTTATTAATTTTCGTTCGATCTTCATCTATCATTCATTATAAATATTATTTTTTATAGCAATACCATATACGTTCATTCATTTTAGCTTCTTCGTCCGTAGAGTGGGCTAGATGAACCGCGATAATTCCTTGTCTTTCCACTATTTGTTCATCAGTCCTGATGTCAAGTTTCAGAACCTATTCTTGAGTGAACTTGGAATCAAAGATTATTTACCTTCGACCACAGGTATTGTCCTTCGCACTTCAAAAGTAGTTTTAATAAGGTGAGCCAGTTCTTCTTCTCTTGTTTTTCCTTGCTCTCTCAACTGATCATAATTTTCTATGGACTTTCTTCATTACAAAAGTGCAGACATAGAAAGAGAGCCAGCCATATATAATAATGGGTGCCGTAGAATCTTCATATCATTTGTTTTTTGTACACTCTGTGCTTATCAATTCTGCATAAAATTATGCAACTCAAGTTTATGGTTTCCCATCATAAAGAAGAAGAAAAGAAGTTAAAATCTATTGATCCCATTATTTATTTTTTCATGATCAGAACAAAGTTGTTAATAGATAGCAAAGAGAAAAAACAGTCTAGTTCATGACTTGGTGTTTGTTTGGATTGGTGAGTTCAAGATGAACTTCATCTTTCTTGTGGCGCTGCAATGAACTTTATCTTTATGAAACAAGAAAAACCAGATGAGAAGAAAGAAGAAAGTGGGAGGAAATAAAGAAGAAGATAAAACGTTAATGTTTCTTGAGTTCATCACTTGTTTTGTAGGTGCAGTCTAGTACTGCGCAGCAGCCTTGAGAACACCATAATAATCCAGAGCTTTTCAGCATCCTCATCGACCTCAAATATTGAAGAACTCCTAGACCTCAGATTTGTTTCCATTATTTATTTATAGATAAGATCCCCTTGGAACAGTCTAAGTTGACCATCACCTTGTCAGCATTTGAAGCTGGTTCCAGTATGGCTTTCGATTCTCCAGTTTCCTGTTAAGAGACAACCACGAAAGACATAATTTACTACATCAGGGTTTAATCTGGGCTCAATTATAGGATAAATTTGCCGCTAAGAAAGGCACCTTTTCATCAGTCTCATATATATATTTCCACTAAGTCACATACATTTATACCGACGGATACAGTTCGTTGGTATTTGTCGGCGTAATTGAACATTGTTAACAAAATCACCGATGGACGGTGCGAATTTCAAATGGCGGGTATTAATGCATCTTTGACCGCGTGCCGTTACTGACGGAATCACCGATGAACAACCAAAAATATGGATGGTAATTAAAAAATTCTGGTACGAAATTCAAAATTTACCGACGGATTTAATATAATTTGGGATGGCTGGGCTAGATCCAGCCCCCCCAAAAAAAAGAGTAGGCCAAGTCTGGGATTTAGGCCCAGCTGGCCCAAATTATGTTTGCTAAGGGTGTGTCTTGCAAAACAAACTCTTATGCCTTAACCATAATTTTTATATCCATTCTAATTTGATGTTTGGCCAAACGAGCCCCTTTTCGATATTAGAAAATTTCAAAAATATTTGGGGGCATTCGTTGATTTATTTGTGGGCACCTCGCACTTTAATTTTTTTTTCTTGTGCTTGTATTTTTTTTAGTTATGTGCTCAATCTGTGGACTATTACTGTTAAATGCAAATATATCGTGCAAGGTTTTTTTTTTTTTTATTTCCATCTGAAAAGGGTCAATAAAAATAAAGGATAAACAAGAAAAATGACATAGAAAATTTCTTCTTCAAATTCATTTTTTGTGAAAATATTCACTGACGCAAGAGTTAGGAGTATCACATTTTTTGGATTTGCGCGATATTTACCAACGACGGAGTTGGAAATATTTGTAGGAATTGTTCATTGATGCTAGAGTCAGGAACATGAAACGAAGGATAGAAAAGGAAAAAGAGAACAAATTCTTAGTAATTTTAGACAAAACCAGCAATGCAGCCTGCCTTAGGGAGGATGCTTAAGGGGTGATAGCATCTCTCTTTTTACGTAACCAGTCTCGTACCATAGAATCTCTATTGATCAGTTTAGGGTTTCTAGTGACCATAATACTAGGTGGCGACTTCTTAAATAAAATCTTTTTCCTAAAAGAATAAAATATTAAATATCTGTTTTTTTTCTAATCAAAAAATTAATTTTTAATAAGGCATCATGATATCCAGATGTGATATTTTTAGTAATGGAAATGGTTGTGGTCGGAAGCGGAACTCTAAATTGATTATTATCGCAAAGTTGATGTACGATATTTTTAGCCTTACATCATCGATCATTTATATATAAAAGTAGTTGACTCTATATCGTGTGCAGTGTGCTTGTGAATCCGAAAACAATGCTGAGGGCAATGTGATATTATTGGTAATGTTTGCGTAATTAAGTAGAATACTCTAAGACGCTGGGTTTTTCACTGTAGCAATAGGTTTTTTTTTTTATTTGTTTTTGTTTCTTCTATTTTTTACACACAGTGAAACACTTGACTTTTTTTTCTTTTTTTTTTTCATTTTTCTTTTTCTTTTTTTTTCGCCTATGGGTTTTTTTTCTTTGTGTTTTTTTTCCTTTAATGAATTTTTTTTGTTTAATTTAGTTTGTTAATGTGAAATTTTTTTTATTTAGTTATTATATTTTTATTATACGGATCTCGGGTTTGACGAGTTAACCTGATTTTTTTTTGTTTTTTTCCTTTTTAATAAATTTTTTTTCGTTTGACCCATCGATTTTTTTTTTCTATTTAGTTATCAAACTCTCATGACGCGAATCCCAGGTTTGAAGGGTTAACCTGATTTGACGGGTTAACTCAGTTGATTCAGATTTTTTTTCTTTTTCCTCATTGGTAATATGCTTATGTCTTTTGTTTGTTTTTGTTTTTTTTAATTAATTTTTTTCGTTTAGTTTAGATTGTTAATGTTCACATTTTTTTCTATTTCTTTTAATGAATTTGTTTTTGTTTAATTTAGTTTGTTAATGTGAAAAAAAAAATTTATTTAGTTATCATACTTTCATGACACGGATCTCGGGTTTAACGGGTTAAACTGGTTTAACCTGGTTTAACGAGTTAACCTGAATTTTTTTTTGTTTTTTTCCTTTTTAATCATTTTTTTTTGTTTAGTTTAGTTTGTTAATTTTTTTTCGTTTGACCCATCGATTTTTTTTTTCTATTTAGTTATCAAACTTTCATGACGCGAATCTCAGGTTTGATGGGTTAACCTGATTTGACGGGTTAACTCAGTTGATTCAGATTTTTTTTCTTTTTCCTCATTAGTAACAAGCTTATGTCTTTTGTTTGTTTTTGTTTTTTATTATTTTTAATTAATTTTTTCGTTTAGTTTAGGTTGTTAATGTTTAATTTTTTTTTCTATTTAGTTATCAGACTTTCATGACACGGATCCCGGGTTTGACAGGTAACCTGGTTTGACGGGTTAGCCCGATTAATTCTAGATTAACCCGTCAATTTTTTTTTTCTATTTAGTTATCAAACTTTCACGACACGAATCCAAGGTTTGACGGGTTAACCCGTCAATCCCAGTTAATTCAGATTTTTTTTTCTTTTTCTTCATTAGTTTTTTTCTTTCTATTGGTTTTTTTCTTTTTAATTAATTTATATAATTATCATACTTTTATAACATGACTTTGCAGCCAGATCCACATCCAAGGCTATCGGGTCTAGTATTAGAGCTAGACCTAGACCTACTGGGTCATGCAAGTTTAATATTATTATTATTATAAATATTACTTTTGGGTCAGGCATTATAACCAAACCCAAGATTCTTGGATATAGCTTTGCAGAAAGACCTAACACTTTTAGATCTTAGTTTTTTTTTGTATTTTTTATATAAAAAAATTAACCCGCGGCATCCCGCGGGTTATGTGACTAGTTAAGTAATACTCTAAAAGGCGTGGGAAAACTACTGTAGCTTTCCCACGCCTTTTACTAATATATTTACTTATTAATATGTTATATAATTATAATTATTATATTATATTATATAACTGTTTTTTTTTTAATTTTTTTGTTTTTTTTAATGAATCTTTTTTGTTTGATTTAGTTTGTTAATGTTAATTTTTTTTAGTAAATTATCAGATTTTCATGATACGGATCCCAGGTTTGATGGGTTAACCTGATTTGACAAGTTAACCCGGATTTTTTTAATTATTTTTTTCATTTAGTTTAGTTTGTTAAAGTGAATTTTTTTCTATTTAATTAACAGACTTTCATGACACGTATCCTGGGTTTGACGGGTTAACTTGGTTTGATAGGTTAACCCAGTTAATTCTGGGTAAACCCGTCATTTTTTTCTATTTAGTTATCAAACTTTCATGACGTAAATCTCAGGTTTTACGGGATAACCTGGTTTAAAGGGTTAACCCACTTAATTCAAAAAAAAATTCTTTTTCTTCATTATTTTTTTTTCCTGTTGATTTTTTTTCTTTGTTTTTTTAATTAATCTATTTAATTATCACGCTTTTATGACACAAACCTTATAGTCAGACCCACATCCAATATTCTTGGGTCCGGTGTTGCAACCAGACTCACTTAAACTTGGGTCATGTAAGTTTAATGTTATTATTAATATTATAAATATTACTCTTAGATCAGGTGTTGCAGTCACACCCAAAATTCTTGGGTATAACTTTGTAGAAAAACCCAAGATTTTTAAATCTTTGTTTTTTTTATATATTTTTTATGTAAAAAAAATGATCCACAGCATCGCACGAGTCATATAACTAGTTAGGGAATGAAAATAGCTAGCTAGTTGACTGCCATGTCCTAAACCCAATAATATTGTCATTAATTAGGACACCTGATCTTTCATTAATTATTGGGTAGAAGTACGTAGAACACACATTTAAAAATTATTACGAGTTCTCCAACTGGGATAATTTTTTTTCTAATATTTATTTGTTTGTTGAAAAGTAATTTTTTTAAAAAAATAAATTTTAAAAAATTAAATTATTTTTTGATGTTTGGTAGTGTAATAAAAAATAAATTAGAAAATACTTTCCAGTGTTTGGTTATGTCATGAAAAATGAGCTGGAAAATAACTTATTAATGTTTTATTTTTTTCAAGTTTATTAAAATAATGAGGAACAAATCTTACAAATAAATATTCAAAACAAAAATATATATATATATATATATATATATATAGCAATCAAAAGTTTGAGAATCAAATTTGATATAATCAGCAAATAATATAACATTTCTATATTTTTCACAATGTTTTTATATATAATTTTAAATTATTTTAATGTATTAATATTAAAAATAATTTTTAAAAATAAAATATATTATTTTAATACATTTATAAAAATAAACAATTTAAATTACCACCATTATCAAAATTTCAAATGGAACATGAATTTTAAGCCAACATAAAATTCTGCCTTGCACATTGAAACAGTCAAGTCACTTATTTAAGTTTTAAAATAAGCCACCACAAATTTTATTTCTCACAATAATATCCCATAAATTAAATCTATTAATTCTCAGCTTCTGCAATGTGCATATATACCCCAAACATCACTAGTTGACTAGTTGAAAGGAGACTGCACACAAAGCCGCAACTAAATTAACACAACATTTGCGCGCTATAAATTATTTTTTACACTCACAATAAAGAGCGCTATAAATATCAGATTATTTGCTTTGCTACAGCTCTCTCACTTGTTAGTTGTTTCTACAACTCTCTCGATCGGTTGCTCTAAAATCATGGGTAAGTGATCCTTTGTTTCTGCCGTTCCATCGTTTCTTTCTTAGATTTGCCGCTTTTCTCTATGTACGATGACCATCAGATCTGATATTCTTTATCTTTGTTTTCTTCTTGTTGATGCTCAGGAAAGATCCAGATTGGTGGAATCAAGATCAAGATCATGGGTAAGTCTGATTTATTCAGGTTTCTTATAGTCTTGTTGATAATTAAATTTCAACCTATTTGTTTTATGCAAGTGTATCTATGTGCCAATCAAGTCTGATTTATTTTATCATTTCTCTCTTTGGGTTGCAGAATCTCTGTCCCAGCTCTTGCACCTCATACGATCACAGCTGCCATCAAAACTGCCAGCTTCTCCTCCTATTAGTGACGACCTGGAATCGCAATCATCGCATTGCCTTTGGAGAAAGTTGCCTTCTTCCTAGCGGCCACAACGTTTTCCTTCGCCATAGCAACTCCATTCCCTCTTGGCATCAAATTTGCTATATGGGCAGTCTATTTCATGTCGTTGATCACTATTAATGCCATCTGCAATTGCCTCTAGGTGGTTCATGGTTGTATTTGGTTCTCTGAAATGCAAAATTCCGAGCAATTAATAGATTTAATTTATGAACAACATTGCACCTATCAATTAATAGATTTCTCAATCATTGGGTTTGGGTTTTGCCACCGTTACTTATTTTTTCCAAGAAGATTAATTAATCCAAATCAGAGACACACAGGTCAAACATAAAATTAATCAATAAAAACACACGATAGTGATAGCAAACCTCTCTGACAAAGAAAAAGAAGAGGAAATAATATATATCACTTCAATCACATTATTATTGAAGAAGATAATAATGATAAGCTTCTCATCGAAGATGATATTAAAAAGATTCTAACTGTCTTTGAATCAAAAAATAAACTTATAGTGAATGGATTTATTTAAAGAGATTAATTTAGATACCGTTAAAAACTCATGCCTAACCTTCATCAATAAAAAACTTATCACCAGAACAAAAAGGAGATTACATGGAGTATCGAGATATCTTTGCTTTCATTTCATTCTGAACTCTTCTCACAAATTAGGACTGAGGTCAACAAACTTTTTCAAATGGGTTTCGTTCGTGTGGTCAGGCATCTTACAATTAAGGAGGTTAGAAATCAAAGACGAAATTAAATAGAACTGGACAAGGAACTTCACTATCAGGAAATCTCAGTACTTCACTAGCAGCAGAGGATGCTAAATATTGCATTGACGACTTCAATTCTTGAGGAACATTTGATAGGATCCATTGCCACAACTTCAATATTAAGTCAAAAGTTGAAAACAAACTTGTTTCTTCAAATACATGGACTTGTTAAGTTTTAAAGGCGACAAATAGTTCTGTTTCAGCCTTTTTATTTCCTTCCTGCACAATATTTTTCTAGGTGTCTGCGAAGATTTGTAGTTCCCCTTTTGCTTTCCCCTCGATATCTATTACTGCAACTTTTGCATTTGGCCCATATTTCTCCATTTTCTCTAACTTCGTCAAAGTATTGCCACACCTCAGATGTCCTCCTTCGTTTGTTTCTACCGCTTGCATTCAAACGAGAACTATCCCTGACGACCTCCTCGTTATCAGGGCTTGGAGCTGCAGGTACAAATGCAGAATCTTGTTCCTCAACTTCCTGTCAGTTGACAGCCAAAATATTAAATTTTTCTTTATTCCTTGCAATTTTATCATAAATAAAAACTTTCATCAAATAAAACATTCAAACACACACATACATTTTCCCTATATTTTCTTTTCTTTTTTTCTTTTCTTATCCTTTCCTTTCCTTTTCTTTTACATCCACGTTTACAAAGCACAAATGATTCAAAACTCAACAAAAAATTACATCAATCAATTCAAAATTTACAAAACAGACCCCCAAAAATCCTTAACAGTGTTGGAAAACATTCTGGAACAACATGAACAGTGGCGGCGCGTCTTCCCACGCGCCACCGCCACTGGCGGCGCGTGAACCAACAGAAACAGGTCTGGACCGACTTCTTCTTCTGTGTCTTCTTAAACCGCCGGTGACCTGCAGAACAAGAAAAGAAATGCACGCAACAGTTGATTTTAGTTTTTATTTCATTTGTTTTTGAAATCTGATTCGGCTTCTTTTCTTCCTCTTTCAGATCTGCTCCGTTACTCTGCCTCCTCCCTTCTCTGTTTCAGGCGGGTCGGTTTGTTATGGGTTTGTCTTCGACGGCTGTGCAGCTGCTGATGGCCGGTCTGTGCAGAGGAGAGCTGGTCGGTGGTGGTCGCTGCGCTGCTGTCGTCCGTTCGGCTGGCTTCGTTGTCGATGGAGATGGAGAGATCGGGGGAAGAGAAGCAGGCGGCCGGCGAGAGGGGAGAGCGAAGGGGGACGGTTCTGGTCTCTGTCAGGCGTGTGGCTGAGCTGGGGAGAAAAGAGATCGGCCAACCGAATGGGTGGAGCGGCTGGTTTGTGTGAGGTGAGGGGCTGAGAGTTTGTGTCCGTTTGGCAGAGGGCAGGGGAGGAGGAGATGGTGGAAGGCTGGAGGTTTCGGTCAGCTGTTATGGGGGAAGAAAAAATCAAAAGCCGGGGGGAGGGCCGGCGGCTTCTTCTTTTTTTAGGATAGAGATAGGTTTAGGTTTAGGGTTTTTTTTTTATATATATTTTTCTGATGTTTCAAAATTATCTTTTTTTTTTTTTATGTTTGTTGAAGAAGTAAAAATATTGCTAGGTTGGTTTCTTAACTTTTTTTTTTTATAAATTTTGATTTTTTTTTATTTTTTTGTATTTTTTAAAAACGAGCAATATCAACATCGATTCAATGAGGAAAATCAATGATTTTAAAAATAATGCGTTAAAAGTTGAACACGTTCCAAACATCTTTGAAAATTTAAATTTTTTCAAAACGATGCTAAAAATGCTAAAAACGATGCAAATATATTAAAAATATATTTTTTTGAATTTTCAATGTTCTTTCACTATTTTTGAATTTTTTTAAAAAATTTTCAAATTATGAATCAAAAATTGAGTACCAACACCACCAATCTTGATCTTTCCTGAGCATCAACGAGAAGAAAACAAAGAAAAAGAATATCAGAGATTAATGACGGTCATCGTAGAAGAGATATAGAAAAGATAGTCAAAATCTATAAGCAGCAGCAGGTTTATAAAGGAGATAAGATTCACAGGGATAAGTGTAAAGCTTTCGTTCTTCATTTTGACGGTGGTCAACTATTTGGTCAAAGTTCGGGAAATTTCTAGGAAAACGTTTCTTCCGTCGATTGCCATGAAACAAATTGCAAAGGATTTACATGTACAAATGAGCTCAAGTTCCTACATAGTTTCCTGTTACAGAGAATATGAAACAGAAAACAAAACAAAAGGGACTATTTTTGTAAAAGACAAAAAAGAAACAAGAAGAAAGTTAGACAGAAAAAAGAAAAACAAAATCCATAAGTAAAAACAGCGAAAGCCAAAGGTCCTTTTAAGATTGTAAGAGTGAAAATGAAACAGAATCAAGATTCAAGACAGACGAACCAAATTATCGTAAAAAAGGAAAAGAAATGAAGCAGCGGCAGCAGCAGAAGAAGAGGAGGAGGGACAATACCTTCGACAGAGAAACAGTTAGTGATTATAAGGGAAACAACAGGTGGAAGTGGAAGAGGAGAAGTAGGGGATGTTGTTACTGTTTCGCCGAGTTCTAAGCTATCTATGTTTTACTCTCTGTCAGTCTGCTGCAGGTGTTTGAAACTTAAAAAGACGATGGAGAGAATGTAAGCTTTAGATTTGGCTAAATAGCCAATTCAATTGGTTAAGGAAATGAAATGCTCTGTGCGTGAGAGAGAGAGTGTCTATTGGTCTGTTTTTATAGGCAAATATTACTATGCTAATTCTATATCCCATTATCGCCTTTACTTTTCTATTATAATTATTCTAAAGAGAAATACAATAATTATTCTAAAGAGTTTATTTCTCTTTGAGAATAGAAAGAATTTTTATTTGCCTAGGAATAGAAACGTTTTTCTATGATCTGTTGAGAATAGAAAAACGTTTTTCTATTCATCCCTTTCTATTCCTAATAGAATGATCTCTTTAGAATAATTCCCTTTAGAATTATAGTGTATAGTAATTTTTTATCAACTTTGCATTTTGATTTCTTCCTCTACGATGTGAACATATATTAATTAATTATATTAACTAAATAAATTTATAAAAATATTAGTTTTGTTCAAGTTTATTTAATTTATTTTAATAGTTTTCTTAATTCATTACAAATTATTTATATAAATTTAAATTTTTATATGTTTACCGAAAATTACAAGTCTACAGTAAAATTATTTTTAAACATGCTGAATTGACAACTAGCTGGGATTTAGCTGGGATGCTAGCTGGGATTTAGCTGGGATGCTAGCTGGGATTTAGCTGGGATGCTAAGTTTTGTTTTGTTTTGTTTTCTGTTTCATATTCTCTGTAACAGGAAACTATGTAGGAACTTGAGCTCATTTCTACATGTAAATCCTTTGCAATTTGTTTCATGGCAATCGACGGAAGAAACGTTTTCCTAGAAATTTCCCGAACTTTGACCAAATAGTTGACCACCGTCAAAATGAAGAACGAAAGCTTTACACTTATCCCTGTGAATCTTATCTCCTTTATAAACCTGCTGCTGCTTATAGATTTTCTATATCTCTTCTGCTGCTCAGGAAAGATCAAGATTGGTGGAATGAAGATGAAGATCATAGGTAAGAAATCTCATACTACTTTGTATCTGAATTTCTTATCTCATACAACTTTTTTGAAAGTCAAGTCAAATATTTTTTAATTAAAAAGTGTTTTTTATTGATTAACTTTTTTAATAACAAAAAAACACAAAAAAGTTTGGAAAATAGTTTTTAGAAAAGCACTTTTTAAGCAAACAAATACCCCTTATTCTTTCAAAAAAAATTGTGATGTTCCGTAGAAAACTTAATTGAGAACTTCATATGATGTGATTTTGGAAAATGATAAAGTTTTATCATAGTTATAAAAATTTTTTTTTTTTTTGTAATTGAGGATAGTTATAAAATTAACTTGATTTAACTAATTTGGAGGTACGTAGCTTGGCTCATGAAAAATTGATGCTTTTAATATGCTTTTTGATGATTTTAAAATTAAATAAAAAAAAAATTAATTTAATATATTTTAAATTAAAAAATATTTTTTAAAAATATCCTACATTGCATTACTAAATATATATTTAACTTGAAAAACTAGTAATGACAATTGTTGTTGTTGTTGGAAGAGGAACTGTAAATTGATTATTATTGCAAAATTGATGTATGATATTTTTAGCCTTACATCATCATTTGTATATAAAAGTAGTTGACTCTATATCGTGTGCTTGTGAATCCGAAAACAATGCTGAGGGCAATGTGATATTATTGGTAATGTTTGCATAATTAGGGAATGAAAATAGGTAGCTGATTAATTCCTAGATTTCTGCTGCAAGATAGACGTGGTTCCATTTGAAGATTTCTGCTGCTGTAAAATAGCTAGCTAGTTGACTGCCATGTACTAAACCCAATAATATTGTCATTAATTAGGACACCTGATCTTTCATTAATTATTACGAGTTCACCACTGGGATCCACTTCTTTCTAAGTAATTTTCTCGAAAAAACCTGAAGGTAGTTTTATTAATTAAATCTTTCATAATTGTCTAAGCGCCGATTATGGATTAATTGCAATCTGTAGGAGCCATTGGCATAGAGAAAAAAAAACCTGTATTTCTCCCTCCATAGCAAACATTTGTTTTTTTTTTTTCACGTGTTAGTTCCGTTTGGCTTGCAGCCTGTATGGTAAGGTATGTTTGAAAATATAATTTATCTCAATTATAATTTTAAAAATATTTAATTAATTAATATATATCATAGGTTTGCATTTATCTTATTAAAAATTTTCTCTTGAAATATTTATTATAAAAAAACTATAATTTATAACTTTATTTAAATTTATATTTTCAAACCGTAACTGTAAAAATTAATAGAAATGTTTTCAATTATAATTGAGACGGGCCTTCAAGATTTGATGGGGTATATTTATGGGCTAAGAATGGATTTGATTGGGAATCTGATGGAGTAGGCCTACATAGGGCTGTTGGTTAGTTTTATGTTGGGCCTGTTTCTCTGATTTGGATTAATTAATCTTCTTGGAAGAGTTAAGCAACGCTGGCAAAACCCAATGATTGAAAAATCTATGAAATGGAAGGTGCAATGGTGTTCATAAATAATTAAATATATTGATTTATAGCTTCTGCAATGTTTCGGTTTTATAAGCAAAAAAATAAAAAAAACCGAACCGAACCCGAAACAGAAAAAAAAGGAAAAAAATAATATGCTGCGTTTTGATCAAGAAAATGTTGCGTTTTGATGTCCAGCATGTAAATAAGTCCCTTTCCCTTGCTACTAATTTTCGGAACCATTATATGCTGCGTTTTGATCAAGAAAATGCTGTATCTATCAGCTTAATGGAGCTTCTGCAATATATTGTTTTATGAGTAATTATATATGAAACTAATTTATATAACTTTTGTAAAATCTTGTTCATGAATATTCAATAAAAATAAAATATCTATTTTGTTATCTTTTATTGTAATATTTTTAAATAATTATTTCAAATTAATTATTACTTTATTTTTTAATACAATCATGTAAAAATTATCGTGATTTGTGAGATAATTACTTTTAAATTGTCGTGATAATTACTTTACTTTTGGATGGAATTTTCAACTTTTAAATTGACAAAGATTACTTTACTGTATTTATCTTTTGACAAAAGGATGGAATCATCTCCGTCCTGGTTAGTATATACATGTAAACTCTTAAGAATTTTGAGTTATCCCAAATATTTTATAACAAAAGGTGTTTCTGGAAATTTCGGAGTTCTTTTTTTTATCCTTTCAAGTTTTGATTTTAAAAATACAAGCTTAGCTTTTGCTAGTTCAAGGAACGCGTCAAGATTATTGATGGTTTTTTTTCCTTAAAAATTTTAATGACCTTTAAGAATCTTAATCTAGAAATGCTTTGGAAAATTCAGATATTCTGTACGATCCTTTAAAGGTTTTCAATTTGAAATCCAAGATTATTTCTTGTCGATGCAAGAAATGCTTCTATGTTCAAGACTTTTAAATTATCGTGATTTGTGAGATAATTACTTTTAAATTGTCGTGATAATTACTTTACTTTTGGATGGAATTCTCAACTTTTAAATTTATTATTCCGTCCTTTTGTCTAGAGATAGAATCATTTCACTTTGGAAATCGTATGCACATAGAAATAAATAATTTGTTTAAAATAAATAAAAAAGAAAGCGCGCAAAACAGATAACGGCTTATACTAGAGTGAGGCAACCACATCTTTAGAAAAAGAAATTATCGTGATTTGTGAGGCAACCACATCTTTAGAGAAGCCGTTATCTCTCTATATAGAGAGAGAGAGGGTGACAAAATGCATGTAAAGCTTGTTTTGCCTTCCAGTGACGACTCGTGATGTGATTGATGGATAGGTGTACGTCAAACACAATTGAAGGAGGTAATTAAGAGTACGATTAGTTGTTTTAAATATCACCCTCTTGCATAAAGCTTAGTTGGCTACCAGCAAGAAAATAACTGAATCAGAGGCTCAAGAGTACGATTTTGTTGGTAGACGATTTTTACAATAACAGATATACATCGAGTGAAGGACCAAAATCTTCTGGTTAGGTCCTTTGCTAGACAGGCCGACAGTAGCTGCTGCTGCAGCTCTATCCAGTCCTTGTCCTCCTACACTACACAACGTCTCCACTCTCCGGTATCATACGAGGAAGTTATCCTACATTGGTCATCAAGGGAGTCTTTGAAATTGGATCCTCTGACTGGTGTCCGGACTGGACAATCGACCCAAATTAATATATACCTCTCGCTCTCGCTCTCGCTCTCGCTCTCTCTCTCTAATGCTTTTGTTAATTTGTGTATAGAGAGAGATCAATTAATTAATATTCATAGATTAAGTATGATTAAGCTGTCAATCCATTAAGGAAGGCCTATAATAATGTTGTTCAGCCCCACAAAGGTTCACATCAGTCGGAAAGGAGATGGGAGAATGTGAGATGAGAGTATGGGCAAAGCTTAACTTTGCTTTTTGCCCTTTCTCCTTTTACCCTCTTGTAGCTGCTGCTACCATTCAGAAGAACTTATCACGTGTGTGTGTGTGTGTGTGTGTGTGTGTGTGTGGGTGTGGATGAGTGCTTGAAAGAGGATTTTTTGTCTGGTACCATGATTAGCAAAAGGCTTTTCTTCTTGATTAGCAAAAGGCTTTTCTTCTACTGTTTTCCGTAGAAGTTGCTTGAAAATACTGTGAGGTGCATTGAATTTGGAAAGTTAAATGCGAACTTGCGAACTCGAATTTCTGTCTGCAGGCAGTTGATTAGCAAAAAATCTATGTATACTGGTAAATGCTGTTCATGTATAGGCAAAAAAAGGCTTTTCTTCTTGATTAGTTTTCGGTGGTAACACTCGGATCTTTTGACTGGTCTTTGGAACAAAAGTCTAGCTAGCGATGCCATGATCCTTTGCTCTCTCAGAATATAAGCGCCACCTCATCGACATGCACTTGTTATCTTCTCTACTTCCTACAAATCTCTTACTGTTTCTTGTTTTCTTCTTGTTGGTGCTCAGGAGAGATCAAGATTGGTGCAATCAAGATGAAGATCGTGGGTAAGAAATTTTATACTACTTTCTATCTGAATTTCTTATCTCATGACCCCACCTGATGGTATTAAGTCTGATTTATTCAGGTTTATTATGCAAGTTTTGTTGATAATTAAATTTCCAAGTATTTATTTCATGTAAGTGTATCTATGTGACAATTAAGTCTTATTTATTTTATCATTTCTCTCTTTGGGTTGCAGAATCTCTGTTCCAACTCTGGCACCTAATAATATCACAGCTGCCGTCAAGATTGCCACCAGCTTCTCCTCCTAATATTGACGACCTGGAATCGCAATCATCGCAACCCCTTCATTCTTCTTCTAATACGACCTCAAAATCACAATCTCCACAAGCGGGGCATCCACCTTCTCCAGAATCACCAACAGTAGGGCGGCTGCCTCTTACCATCAACGAATCACAGCGAAACAATGTTCTTGACGCGAAGCCGAACTTGGAAACGGAATTAAGGAAGACACTCCTGGGTTTGTGCTTCACAGCAGCACTTCAAATCACAATTCAGTACAAACAGGTTGCTGAATCTGAAATCCATAAATCCATCAATTTGATTTCCTTAGCTATAGCAGCTATCTTTGCGTCTCTATTCGTTTCACAGTTTATTGGAAAAAAGATTCCGACTGCATCCACAGTGTTGGAGAAAGTTGCGTTCTTCCTAGCGGCGACAACGTTTTTCTTCGCCATAGCAACTCCATTCGCTCTTGGCATCAAATGTGCTATATGGGCAGTCTATATCATGTCGTTGATCGCTATTGCCTTCTGCACTTGCCTCTAGGTGGTTATCCTACGTACCATCTTCATTTTCCCATCAACTAATTACTGGCATGTCCACAAAGTTGTGGAGGTACTAGCATTAATCCTTTTAATAAAACATACTTGATGGGGACTTTATTACAGAGAGTTTGGGTCTGCAACCTTTTCGTTTATCAATTTTATTTTTTTTTTGCTTGTTTGTTGTTTTATATGCTTCCGCCGCCTTTATCGTTATCCATGTTACATGTGAGGACAAAGTAAGACGTGAGTGATAGCCATCTAATTAATGTGCATAAAATATACAGAGGGATTGTTACATGTTTTATATTGCATTTTTACCTTAACTTGCTAAGCCAGATTGTTTTAATCAAAATTTGAAACCAAGAAGTCAAAAAATAAAGCATGCCTTTTCTAGTTTGCTAAGGTGTATCCTCGTAGCTTCATAAGCGCCAACTTGGATTATTTTGTTATATATATAAATGGTGACACGTGGTTGTAACTGACATAAATCCTTTTCTTTTTACTAATTATTTAATTAACTGGTTGTGCCTTCTATGCCTTTTCTTGATTCTTGTTAAAATACAGCTTAGATTCACTTCCAGGCCTCATGCACCAACCAGCAAATAAATTATCCTCTCTTTCTTTAGAAGAAAGGAAGGAAAAAAAAAGATAATTTATTCTCTATTCATGGTCCAACAACCTCATGTTGGTGCATGAGGCAAAAATTGTCAAACGCAAAAATTGGAAGAGAATAATTTTTTGCTTCTAATAAATTGGAAGAGAATAAAGTGCTGTAGTGATCTTATGCTTCCAATTTTTGCTTCCAATTTATTGTGCAATCTAAGCTATTAGTGCTGCAGTGATCTGTATACATATTCCATAATATTCTCTTCCAATTCATCTTTGGAAGAGAATAAATATTTGCTTCCAGTTTATTCTCTTCCAATCTGTATAAGTTAGGTTAGATTATAGAGTACCTAGCTAGCCAGCCTTGTTTTTTTGCTAGGAAAAAGTGGTTGACCAAAAAGTTCATGCTAGATCAGATTAAAATTGCTAAAAATAGTAACCGTTCCTGAGTCCCTCTCAAATGGGAACTAGAATTGCAGGCTAACCTAGCTTAGCCTACCATTACTAAAAGCCTACCTATATTTTGGCTGGAAATAAATATAAACACAGAGATGGTCAGAAAGAGAGAGAGAGAGAATGAATGAAAAGAAAGATGGGGACCATTTTGTATTTATTTACAATTGATGGGGACTCGTGAAAAGGAGCTTTTCGGTAAAGCCCAAACCAGCCATTGATTTGGGCTTTCTTAGC
>Ga0325401_1000594_pt1 | contig 27180 bp, 16 predicted proteins | sample PopdelMetagenome_FD_205666 | JGI IMG/M metagenome (GOLD analysis project Ga0325401, IMG submission 205666) | Populus deltoides microbial communities from Bellville, Georgia, United States - Xylem-PdKOR-R2 | ecosystem: Host-associated > Plants > Phyllosphere > Stem > Wood/Secondary xylem | place...
TACAGGGTAAACAGCAAGTCTTTCACATTGCAAAACCCAGGCAACATGCTTATGATAGAAAACACAGAAAAGTCATAAGCAAAAAGTATGTCAAAGAACACAACCTCGCAATTTTTTGATCAATATGGTAGCTCAATCAAATGGTTCATCTGAATAAAAACCGATATAGTCAAATGGGCATTTCAAACCATATAAAAGTACGTAACACACCAAAGAAACAGGGAGCCAGAAGCTGGGAACGAAAAACGGGCACGGAGTAATGTTAAGCTACAAAAGAATAATCTCCTAAGCTATCTGAAACCTATAGACACGTGATATCTAATGACACGAGAGAGAAACATACAAAAGATCAACATATAAACATTGTGGACGGAGATGTAAATGAATGTTGGTTTTAGCAGCGCTAGTTGTGGTTCTCACCAGGCGCAAATGAAAAGGGCCAGGCAAATCTTTTGACTACCTTAGCCATGTATTTTCCCTGGCGCTCCACAAAAGCTAGCTCTGTTTCACTTGGCTCTCTTGTGCCATCCTCAGAAAGGACTTCTGCGCCACATGGAGATCCTCCTCTAATGGAATCCATTCTGAACATTCCAGCACCAAAGGTCTGACCAATAGGGACAAAGACCATCCCATGATGGACTAACTGAGTGATTACTGTCAAGCTGCAAAATGAACCAAAAAAAATCAATTTGATGATAATCTTAAATTTCACACTGCAAAAAGAGGTTAGTTTTCCTAAAATAAGTGCACATCGTTTATCCTGACAGCATGTCCTCTTTCAATGTCATTAGAACTGAAGCAGGAAACTCGGAAGTGCAAAATCCCAATCAGGGACTTGACATTAAGTTGTCAGGCCGACATTTTACGCCATCTGATCTCTAGGGTACTTCCAAGGCACTAATAAATGCAAAAACAGTTCCATAGCAAGACATTCTTGTTGCATCTGTTCACTGCTACACCTGTCAAGCTCACAATCTAAGACTTATGAAAAATCCCTTCATTGTTGATAAAAAAAATGTTGATTGATGTTTGGGAAAGCTGATCAAACTTTAACTATCCATCTCCCCACCAAACAAGCTATAAATCGAAAAAAAGCCTTCATTTGAGCCGCCATGGAACCAAACCTTGTAGGAAATCAAAGCAAGAACCCATCAGCGTTAACCAACTCATCAACTTTCACCAAAGGCACCTCATTTCTTTTTTGGGGCACCTTCATTTGCCCTAAAGTCCTATGTGGCAACGTCTCTGGGATCCTATACAAAACTCCTTTAACCTCAGGAGTGGAATCCACTCCTTTCTTTATTCTTCTTGCCATTTACTCCACATGATCATACGTTGAGTAAAAATTAATGTAACCCTTGCTCTTTTTAAACTACTCGTCGTGTGGTCAGGGGCGGGAGGGGGGGGGGGGGGTGGGAAGCAGTGGCCTGGCCCCCTTAAAATATTCCGCCCCTGTAATTTATATTATGGCTACATAAATTAATTTTAAAAAAATCAAATTAAAAAATTACATTTAATTACAATAAAAAAACTCATCTTTATAGTATAAAAAACCTCATTCACACTTAATTACTTAATATATATATATATATATACATAAATTAATTTTAAAAAAATCAAATTAAAAAATCACACTTAATTATAGTAAAAAAAAACTCACCTTTATAGTATAAAAATATATATATTAGGTAATTAAGTGTGAAGGAGGTTTTTTATACTATAAAGGTGAGTTTTTTTTTACTGTAATTAAGTGTGATTTTTCAATTTGATTTTTTTAAAATTAATTTATGTAGTCCTAATATAAATTCTATAAATATAAAATTATTATTTTGCGCAATAAATTCTGCAGCCGGTCAAAAACAAAAATATAAATATAAATAATAAGTAAAATTTTTCAACGAAAAGATTGAAGCAGAGTCATCAATTAATTTATTTTTCATCAAACAAAACAAGGCAACTTAAATTTAAAATCTATTTTTATTTTGTTTTGAGATGTTTGTTAATAATTTGGTGAGTTTTTATATATATATATATAATTCTACCATTTTTGCTTTATTGTTTTCTTAGATCTGCTAATTTTATCAATTGTTTTTTGAATTCTTGTTATAGTGCTTTTTTTTAATTAATTAGATATATTTTATTGGTTTGTTTTGATTATACTTTGATTTTTTTATATTTTGTTTTTAGCAGAATCACCAAAATTATCAATTTTTTCTTACGATATATGTTTTGATTTTAGGTTGAACTATGAACAAAATAAGAAGAATTTGATTTTTTTTCAAAAAAAATATTGATAACTCGCAGCCTAGTGAACCAACTCCAATGTGTAATGATAAAGTTATGGTTGAGCAACTCCAATGCGTCTCAGTTCATAAAGAACCTGCGTTGATTAGTGAGAATAGTTCTTTATCATTTTTTGCTTTATTTCAAAATTTATCGAACATAAATAATGCTTCGTTTTAACTAATGTTTCTTATATACTTTGTATGTTTATAAAGACCAACAACATTAAAGTGATGAATATATTATGAAGATGAAATTAATTTTGTTACTTTGACTCAATTTGGTATTTTTTCAAACCTTTTACCTTATATAAAAATTATTATATGTTTATAATAAGTTATTTGAATAAATCTACATTATACAGGTTTTTTTTACAGCTCGTATACAATAAAGTAAAATAAATATTATAATTTATTATATTAATTATAGCCCTTTTAACAAATAATTCCACCCGTACGTGTGGTGTTATATTGATCTGGGATTGTTGCGTTCGTGGATATGGTTTGGTTTTGTGCGGAAATAGCAGGGTTTGTTTCTTCTTGGAGAGGGGTGCTTGATCATGCACCTCTATAGGTAATCTTCTCTTGCTTGGTACACACCCACCCACCACCTTTATCCATGTCAAAAGATTCAATAAAATCTTCAAGAATCAGAATCGGTGATCAAGAATATAGAATTCTTGGTTTCTCTGTCGTTTCTTGAAATCTTGAACTATAAATGATCAAAAGATTGGACGGCAGCTTTAGTTAAAAGAAAGATTGTAAATTTATGCAAGCCTGATTATGCTGTAGCATGAACAGAAATTGAAACAACGAAGATGAAGAATTTGTTTGTCTGGGTCTTGGGTCTTCGGCTTCACTCTTTCCTTAGATGTTCTTGCTAGCATTTTGATTTCTGTCCATAAAATAGCGCTCATGAATCTCTGTCGTAGGAATCTGAAAGTTCAATAAAAGCAGTTTTTTTTCCCCAGCAACCTCAATTTTTTTTTATTATCTCTATTGTCCCTTTACTCTTTTAATCTAACCTAACAATTTAAATTAATATCAAAATCTTAATATAAACAACCTCACCTAATAGCTTCATCATCTTCATAATAGCTCAAGTTACATTCTTAATTGGTTTGGTCTACATGAGTCATATATTTGTTGGCTGTAGTGTAATTAGTTTAACACATCTTTGCTTATTTTATCAATCTCTCTCCTTTCTTTTATTTTACGGAAATCTTCACCATTTTGGAACATGAAGAATTAGAACATTTTATTTATTTGAGATTTTTGTCAAGAAATTGATGAACAGAAAGCAACTTTTACTATTGTGCTCTTGTAATGTAATGGGAGTGAAGTTTCAAAGAGTAATTAACACCAAACGAGAATAAAGGCAACGTAAAAGAGAATCTTTTAGCCAAAGAAATAGCATATATAAAATATATAAACAAAATCGGAAAGAGCTACTGAAAATTAAGAGATCAATGTGATTTGTAGACAACTGAAAAATCTACACCAGTTCTCTAGCAATGCAAACAGGCTTGCACGATATCGGAATACAATCAACAAGCAAATTCCTGGGAGGCAGCCCGGCAGAGATGGGATAAGAAGTGTAAAGCAATCTATTGTAGCGCTCAAAACAACCACCTCGCACATATTTACTTTCCAAGAAAATCGTGTATAAAGGAAAGATGTTGATATCCCCCGAATGCCTCAAAATTGCAAAACCACAACTGACAATCTTTCAAAAGCACTGGCATTTTTTTTCATCCTTCCTTAAATGAACCCTTTCTGGACCTCTTCAATTCCCATGGTGGTAGGCAGCCTTTGTAGTGAGAATGCAGAAACAAAGAAGACATGGAGACTTCCTTTTGTGGCATTGAAATTGATGAAAAGCAACTGAAGGAACTTCTTAGTCTCTTTTTTTCGCTTTCGCGTTCTTGATAATTGGGGTCATGCTGTACTTTAGTGGCCTTGAGGGCCTCTGGGAGTATACAGTTGCATAGTGAACCTAAAGAAAGAAGTTAATAGGTGAAAAAGAATTTTATATCAATACAAAGAATTTTCAGGGGAAAAAATAACAAGGGAAGAAGCGTGGTAAATGAACATGCAGCTCGCATAAAAAGTCTCGTAGATATGATTAAATTCTTGTTTCTTGTTGCTGTCGGAAGCTACAAGAGATCCATCTTCATTAATACTGAAGATAGCACAAGGAGATGAGAAGGGAACACGCATAAAATTGCAACATGAATGTTTGGGTGGGTTCAGTAATCCACAGCAGTCAACTGATACGCAGTATTTGAAGTTTGAACGTCATGCAAAAGATGGCACGAGGTGTATCATGAAGGAAAGATATTTATCCAATACCTATTCTTGCAAGTCGATTCACCCATTTCGGTATTCGGTTCCCAGTCAGTTTGTAACACGTATCCTCACAGAAATGGTTGCAGTTCTTAACAATCAAATGATATGTATCACCATTGTAATTAGCAGATTGGCGCTCCATGAACTCTCTAACTTGTTTAGGATCTAAGCGTGTTGTCCCCATAAATATTGATTTTCTAAACTTGAAACCAGGGCACTGTCGGGGTTCAACCTCAAACACACCGCTTGACGGGTAGTCATGGGCTCCAAAGGCATATTCCACACCATGGACTGTAAGCATGCAGAAGGACAGTTTATGATCTTAGGAAGAAAACCAATGAGAAGATGAAGAATCAAATGATTCATAGCATTCTATTAATATATAATCTGATTGAAGAGAAGGCAATCAAGAGCAATGTGTAATAAGTGTTGCTAAGTGCTAACCTTCCACCCCAGAGTGAAAGATACCGAAGCCAGCCCAATAGACATAGCCATTAGCGTTTGTCAAGTCATACACATTCAGGTAGACAGGTGCGTTTTCTGGGCTATAACCTGCTGATTTAACTTTTGGGAAAATGCAAAAGCTGGTGACTGCTTTGCCTCTGAAATTAAGGGGCAAAATAGAGTGCCACCCATTCTTTGGTCGTGATATCATGTTTGTGGGTGAAACCAGGAACAAGTCTACCTGTTTCTGATCTGCAAATATGCCAACACAAACATTAACCATTCCATATATAAGTAAAATATGGAAAAAAATTAAAATAATACAGTTACCAAACACATACAATTAATCTTTTGCATGCAACTAATGTAGGAGGATTTTTTGGGAAACATTATTTTTCTTAATTATTATTATTTCATATTTAGTTATGAAAAATAATTTTTTATGATGTTTTTTAGGACTATTATAAGTAAGGAAATACAAACTATATCAGAGTTATTTATCCAATAATGAAAATATAAATTAAGATTCTATATACTAACTTATTTGTCTTCAATTCCGTCTTTCTCTCCTCGGCTATGTTCTCTCTCACCAAAAGTCATGGTCAGAAATGAGTATCTATTTAGAAAGATAGAAGTTAACTAATTGGGACGTGAAGGCTTTATTGATCAATACAAGTTTATTTGGTTTCTTAATACTGAGTTATGGCATTAACCTACGAGTCAGATATGAACAGATTGTCCTTCCACCAGAGCAACCCAGATCCTATCAGAAAACCTCAGGTGCTCCAATTCATTAGAAATGACAGAAAGTCAAGTATGCTCATGCTGCATTGGACATTTACCATTCCCGAATTAATGAGAGAGAGAGAGAGAGAGAGAGAGAGAGAGAGAGAGGAGAGGACAAATCGACAATGGTATATGGTTCAACAAAAAGATGGCAGAACTGAAAATCTACTGAGTGGGCTACACATAATTCTCAAAGAAAATGGCTCTTTCAAGGAGACAGATCAGGTCAACAAATTACTCAAAGTGCAAAAGCCAAGTAAACAACCACCATTGTTAACAAAAGAATAACCCATTGACCATGAATAATATAAAACAAAACGAGAGATGCAGAACTGGAAAGAAAAAAAAAAGGCACCAAACTCATCAAAGGAGTAAAATAGGAATCAAAGAAATCAACATCAATGTGAAGGAAGAATCATGAATCAAGGACACTAGCTTGCCTTGCTAAAGAAATGCAAAACAAATCAAGAAATCAGGATTCCATGAAAATAATGCAAACCCACGAAAGAAAAGTTGGAAATCATAAGCACATTGCTAAACAAAGCAAAGCCATGGTAGAGAGAGAGAGAGAGAGACCCCTTTACCTTTATTTTAGAGGGGTATTCATTCAAGAAGCATAGCATATGTGGAGAAGGGAATGCCGGAACAAAAATGCCAGTTTTTCTCAAGAGTCAAAAGGAGAAGAAAAACTCCTGAGAATGCAGTAGTAAGGTAGAGATGCGCGTCTGAAACCCACACATTTGTTCTCCTTTTGTTCTTGTCCTTCAACTGACAAAAATGAAAGCTGAAGTAGGCACAGAAACTGCTGTTCTTTCTTGGAAGACCAATGAGCAAAGAGAGAAGAATCAACAAAGAAAAAGAAGAAAATAATAATATTTAATTATTAAATTTGCTGAAAAAAGGTAAAGGCAAAAGCTGATGGGACATGAGTGTTGACTGGATTGCTTTTGGAAATCGGACTGGACTTCTCATTTTCTCCCATTTTTAGTTGATATATTTCATATAGGAATGAATATCATGCATATTTATTTTTATATTTTAAAAATATTTTTTTAAAAAAATAATATTTTTAAAATATTTATATCATTTTAATATATTGATATCAAAAATAATTTTTTAAAAATAGAAAATATATTATTTTTATATATTTCTAAGTAAAAAATACTTTAAAAATAATTATAATTATATTTTTAAACATAAAAAAATAAAAAAATCTAGGGAGAATTCGAATGACAATTTAAATCTAATTATGAAAAACTGAAATAATAATTACTGTGCTTGGCATTGATAAGTAGGAATTGAAATCGCATAATATATTTCTCATTGTATTCTTAAATAAATATAACAAATTTTGTCGTGAAAGAAATTAGGATTTAGAAAAAATATTATAAGAAGATTTTTTATTCAATAAAAAAAAATTAGTTGTTTTATACTCAAGTTTTTTCATGCATCATACTCTTTTTTTCCTCCAAATTTGATTTCTTAAAAGTAAACCAACATGCTACATCATTATATTTTTCAATTTGACTTTTATATATATATATATATAAACAGAAAATAGTGAAAAATATATTCATTATATATATATATATATTATAATTTTATATTTATCTCTTCAATCAAATATATTTTTATCTTTATTATTTTAATTTTTTTAAATCATGTGAGAATAAAAAAAAGGGTGAAAAAAAATTAAGGTATAAAATAATAATAAAAAAAAGTAATATACATAAAATGATTTGCAACCTAATAGAAAGCACAACTCTAGTTTTCGGAAGAGTGAAAATAATAAACAAAATATTGTATATAACGTAAAAGACAACAATTATATAAGAACAAAAGTTACCATCATTCCAAAAAAACGAAAAACAAGAGAGTTTGGAAACTAACGGGGTTGATAATTGCCGCTCCACGTTTTTTTTCTTAAGATGACACAATTGCCCTTAACCAAAAGGAGTCGGATACATGCCGTTGATGTCTCCTGGCTGCTCAAGTGAACTTTTTCCGGCTATCCAAACACCTAATCCAACCTTTTGTTTCCCCACCATCACCAATGCCCATCTGTTAAGATTTTTCCAAACAAAATTAGAACTAAAAAGTTAATTATATTTTTATTGATTTATTAAATAAACTAAGAATTGTGAAATTCAAATCCGTGATTAGTTAAGAATTCAATTGAAGGGTTTAAACGGTTGGGCTATAAAACAATTGGTGATCTTTCTTCCATAGAGACCGGAAAGAAATGACCGTCAGGTAGATGATGAACATGATAATGAATGGCATGGATAGTACTTGCAGTTCTACGAAAGCGCATCAAATAAGCAAATAAATCCATAATGGCTCTCCTCTTAACCTGTTTCTTATGATTATTGCCTCTCTTTTTTCATTTTCAAGTTAATTTTCTATTGTTTTATCCAATCTTTCCGGGCTTCATTTTATTAGCTTCCTAGGTATAATCATTTCTTGAAGTTGATAATGTTGAGGATATATCCAATAATGTCATTTCTGTATCTATCTTATCATCAGTACCATACTTGTTCAAGTTTGAATCTATTTCTCGCTACTAATTGAACTGAACACTGAGAGTTAATTCATTTTCTCTCGTTTCCTCTCTTTCCCTCAACATCAAAATTGAATAAGTTGCTAATTGATCAATGAAACAGGAGGAGCTAACCAAAAAATATGAACGAGATGCAATCTCTGATCTTGTAGCCATGGAATCCGATGCTGAAAGTGAAAGCGAAAATGATGAAGAAACCACTTCAAGTGAACAGAACCAAACTCTTGACCAGAGTGAGATTTCTCATATCTAGCTTGAAGACAGAAGATAACTGTTTTTGTCTAGGCAAATCAGGTCTTTGCTGAAGATTCATCAACAGAATAGGCAGGCATTCATAATAAATTCTGCAGATTTGAAACTTCACTCTCAAATTATTTTAAATTTACTAAATGGTGGGTTATAAAGCTGTAAGACTAAGAATAGATACCACCAATGTACTGAAGCTTGTCTCCAGAAGCTTCGAAGATAGGATAGGAGATAAGGTTATGGTTTTTGATCTGTATCCTAAGTATGTACAATAGGGAACTCCCGAGTTCTCATCCTTGCAGTTCGTATTTATCTATTGAGGCATGAGAAATGAAGGATAATTTCATAGTCTGCAAGACTGAAAAGTCATTTAATTTGGAAGTGGAGATCAGTCAAATCGCAGGCTACCCAGTATTTTCTTAATGAAATTAACTCCCGTACGATTATTTTGATAATCTAAGAGGGTCCGTTTAAGGACCCTAAACTAGTAGCTTCCGGCTACCTCAGCAGCAACAAAAAAATCAGCACGTCCAATTTTCAACAATGTCTATTGCAGGACTGCACCAGTAAGAAGAAACTACCAGAAATTCACCAGGGACATCAATGCATATAAAAATCATGGTGGCTTTTTTTTTCTCCTTTTCATTTTCACCCGCTATTATCAGTAGATAAATATCATAAACATTGCTGGTAGTTCAAAGACAACATGACATGAACTAAACTTCAACTGTAAGTAAGACTGGAGGGGCAGGACTGGAGCTGTGAGGAGGGAGTTTAATGAAACTAAATTTACCTCTTCCATTGCAATGTTCAAGATCAAGGAAAATATATTCATTTTCAGTAAAGAAAGTCATACACAGATAACGTATAGCAAAATGCCCATGCATTTCTTTGTATGAGATTGGTATGTTTACTTGCAAGATACAACTACAGGAAAGTAACAAATGTTATTGTGCTAGATAAGCGATTGAAAGAAAACCATCTGTTTGGGAAACAAAGGGTTGCAAATGGCTCATAAGCTACCTGCATAACCTGTAATACAATGGCATAGAATTTGCTCTGCCAGAGGAGCAAAATTTCCAACATGGACATTTGATAAGGATTGTCTGGGGATGATGGTGCTGCTCCCATTGGGTCCTAGCTGTGGCGGGTTTGGCCTTACAATTTGTTTTGGACAATTCATTACAAGTCTACAACATGATTGAAGGGCTAAGCATGAAAATGTAGAGGCTATCTTCTGAAAAGCAGGAAAGAAACACCAATCCAAAAATTTATCATTCTGATCCATCAGGGAAAGAGCTTAGTGCATCTTGCTTGCCATTGACATAGAATTCCACCACCGCTTGCATACGCAGAAGCTTATCAGGATGGTAATTTATATGCACAATCACTGGCTTGATCTTTCTCAAGTTAGCATTTTTCCTCACAGTTTTGAAGAGGACCTTGCTGTTCATGAAGAGATAGAAATCCATGGTTCTCCTGGATGCATAAAGTCCATCATACCCAGGATGTGAAGGGAAAAAGAGTTCCTCGTTGAAAACTGCCTGGTCCCAAGCATTCCCACGAGAGAGCCGATTAGCAACTCGATCTAAGAGCTCGATTGAAGGAATTGTCGGTCTAATGTAGAAAAAGCCAGAGTTGTAAACCCATATCCGCATTGTATGGGCATATCTAGCCCAACCCATTGCAGGTTCATCGAAAACATCATTATAACCATAAGCTGTCATATTATTGTGGCCATCACTCATGGATTCCACATCTGAATCTCTATAAAGATAGTGGAAAGGATTTTGCAAATACACAATATCAACATCTGAGAGAAGAACACTGTATCCGAGCTGCAAAAATTCCCTCAATATATGAAATTTCAGTCCTGAAACAGCATGGTTGCCTCCGGTCTTTCCTACAGAATCAATTCCCTTGTCTGGGTCTCTCTTATACACTGGAACATCATTTGATTCACAAAACTTGGCAATCTCATCATCCAAAGCAACAACCAAATAGTTGGGTATCCCTACTTTCTGGATGCTTTTAAACCAAACCTCCAACATGTCCTTTACATTTGAATTCGCCAAAGCAACTATAAGTTCCTTCCCAACGGCAATTTTCTCTAAAATATTAGCTAGTCTCGGGTTCACAGAATCATCTGGAACGACTGTCGGATTTGTCCTTAAACCCTGAACAGTACCAAAAGGCCCAGCTTTATGCGGTTCACCCAACACCAACACTTGCTTCTCTGCATGATCTTTACCTTGTTCAGCCAATCTAAGCTTTTCAATCAACACATTAACCTGTTTTTTCAACTCAGCATTTTTCTCCGATGCAGCCACAAACTCAGCTTTTAACATGTTCAGACTATCAGATGATTCACATGATGTTGATACCACCTAATATAACACATAATTAGAAACTTTTAACAGAATTATCATTTGTGTTGAATAATCTAACCCTACAGATCACCCATCCAATTCAAAGCTGCCAACTAGCTAATGAAACTACCAAAAGTGTAAACAAATCTACACAGATCACATAAATATACATTGACAACAGTACATTGTTGTTGATCGCATTCTAACACCACTTAGACTTGAATCATTGGCAAGAATAAACACAATAACATGTTAATTAGAATATCCCATCTGACAGGAGGATGAATATGGTAAATAAATCACTCCAATTTATACAGACAAAGGAAAAAAACACACTTTATTTCCAAAACAAAAAATCCTCAAAATAGAAAGACTAAATAGTATCTTGTAAATCAATAGGGAATGACTTATAAAATTCAAGAAAACAGTGGAAAGATCAAAACTGTGGCGAAAATGAAACCTGGGAAATGGATCTTGTGAGATGGTTATGGTCAAAGTGAGGAGAATTGGAAGAGAAAAGTCCATGAGGGAAGAAGAAAGCGAAGATGCATCCAAGGAACATCCCAATGGCAATTGCAATTGCAATTCTTGATTTAAGTAGTGATTGATTGCTGCTGTTGTTTCGCATCAACGCTCCATCTCTGCGTCCAATCATCTTTCTTTCTTGGTGTAATATGGAAGCAGAGGTTGTGTTTGGTTTCTCGTTTTATGCTTAGATGGGTTCAGTCAAATGTTGCTGTTTTTTGCTAATGTGTATGAAAGGTAAGAGAAAGGGCTTGGTTGAGTTGAAAAGTTCTTACTCCGTATTGGGGGAGAGAGAGAGAGAGAGAGGACAGAGACAGGGAGAGTTGGCTGGTTCAGAGAGTGGTTGAGGGGGGGTGTCTGTCGCAGGAGCACAGTTAAAGTAAAGGTTGTTTTTAAGTTTTTTTTTTTTTTGTAAATACATTTAAATAATATATTTATATAAAAATAAATTGTTTTAATATTAATAAATTAAATCAATCTAAAATCATTAAAAATTTAATTAAAAAAATTAAAGTTCTTAAAAACTCCCATTCAACCATAACCCAAACACCCATGAAGAAAATGAAAACCAGTACTCAAGTGGGCAGATTAGTTGACTTATTTAGAAGGTGGGCAGATTAGTTGACTTATTTAAGAGGTTTTACTGTTAGGTGTATTAGCAATTATTTTTTAAAACATAATTATTTTAAGTTTTAGGTATTAAAATAATTTTAAAACACAAAAAATAAACAGATTCTTTATATAATTTTCTAATAGGCTCTTTTTTTTAAAAATTCAAATATAATTATATTAATTTATGCGTTAATCAAAGCACATACTATTATTCAATACTTAATTATTATTATTATTAATTTATGATTTAAAATCATCCAAAAACAATCGTCATCGTCATCGTGGATAAGAATCAAAAAAAAAAAAATCTTCGAGCAGATGCAGACTCCAAATTGATTAAGTACATTTTAAAGAATTTAATAAATTTCTTTTAGATAATAGTCTTAAATCTAAAAATTCAAGGAAAAAAGAATTTCTCCTTCATTACTAATCCAGCCTCGTATCTCTTAACCTAAAAATCCATCTTCCTATTCATCCACATCAAACTGAGTTTTATCTTTCTCATACAAATGCGAGTGATATTTGACAAGGCCTGAGCTATATGACCTCGCCAATTAAATGATTGAAAATTGAAACTATCCAATGTTTGCAGTGCACAAGGGTAAATATTTTGTTTTGCCTTCTCTTTAGATTGAAATCAAACTTCCAACTTTCACCATACCTTCATAAAAACCCGACTCAGAGAGGATCTAACTGCAGGAGCAGAACGGGGGGGCCTTTCGCTTTAAGATCAAGCCCCCATGCCCGATAGAGAGCTAGCTTATATCAAACATTAATGGCTGTTATTGCTGAATGGATGCATAAAACAACATCAAAAGTCGAATAAAAAAAAGGGGGATATAGACGGGCTAAAAGCCTAAAACCCCCCAAAGGCTCAAGCATTGACAATTTGAAATTAGCCTGGCACCTGGACATTTTTATAACAAGATAACTTAACCCCATCATGCATTACCTGGCACCACCCTCCAAGATATAAAAAAAACTTCTCTCTCCATGTAATACAAGAAAGTCGAATTATTGCTTCAAAAACTAAAGAAAATATTAAAACACAGAAGGGCACGTCATATTTTAAATTCCAGTTTTTCAAACAAATGGCAATTGGCAATCCTTGGCTCAGATTCTTATATATGGCCTACATATATACAGCTCACGCTTTCCATTACTCATTATTCAGATTCGAAAACTTACATAAACTTAACTCAGGCCTGTCAGAAAGAAAAATGTCAACTACCACCTATACAGCTATACTCCTATCAGCGAATTCTGCTTGTCAGGAAGGAAGCCCTAATCTTCCCCGTCAGATTGTGAATCCTGGATTCGCCTGGCTGGGCCTTGAAAGGTGCCATTTGCCTGTCTTCCCCCTGGGCGAATCACATCACGAGCTATTTGGTTCACTGATCACAAAATAAAGAGAAAACAATTTTATAAAAGACAATATAGACATCAAGAAGACCTTGACACAACAGATTATTTACCGATTTAGGCAAAATATGTTTGCTAAGCATATATTCTAGAGTTGAAACTTCATTTAGAATAATAATAATATAAGGTATTCAATCTAAATAATTGCTTGTTCAATCCAAATCCATACCTGATGCCAGAATCTTCATTAAAAGTGCTTTTGCAAACCGAAATTCAGCTTGATGTGCACTGACAAACTTATTCTGCAAATCCAGAAATCCATCAGGTCACTTTCAATTTCTAAACCATAAGTTATATTATTTGAGTAAATTAGTTTAGACACCTAGTCCAACGAGGCACACAAAGTTTACCAATTATGCCAAGTCCGACGAGGCACACAAAGTTTACCAATTATGCCACTTGCTATCAAGACTTTCTATTTACACAAGTTTTTTCAAACATCGAAAACTTAGAACGGGCTAATGTTTAGGATGAGCCAAGGAGATTCAGGCATGGAGCTGAATGCTCTCCTGCCCTTATTCTCATTGTGCATACCATGATGTTGCCATGCTAGACGAGGAAGACCCAGTTTTAATAATCCAATTATTTTAATCACAATTAGTAGTGGCACAAATCCTTACCATTTCACCATACAGAAACTCCACAAAATTATCAAGTCTGGCTTGATGCCTCAACAGGAATGGGCGTAGATGGCTCATATACAATTGCCCAGCTCCCTGTTAGATAAATGGCAGACAGTTATCAACATAAACTATTTTCTTATTTTAGACAATAAGTGATATACTAATATAAGATGGATTTATTAACCATACTCAAATAGAGTTTCCAAAACACGCAGTACTAGAATATTCATTAACCATATCAATTTCATCTGAAAGCTAGTACTTTCACTCAGTTTACCCCTAAAAATGCAAGACATGCTTGAAGAAAAACTGATCCACAAAGTAAAGGTGGAAAAATGAAGCTTACATTTGCAGATGGGAGCTGTAGCCAAACAAGAAATGCAAACTTCATGTGATAGTAAAGAGGAAACCTATTGAAAAAGACAAAAGAGCTTTCTGATTGTGATACCTTGTACAAATAAAGCAGTATAACCATGAACCGTGACCAAATTAACTTGACAAAAAAGGGAAAATCATTGTCAATGTTGTTAAATGAACCTTGCATACCTAATACATGTGCGAATGAGCTTACATACTTACTGCAGAACTAAAGTAAAAGAAATGACCGACAGCAGTAAGTCAAGGAAATGACTAATCTCAGCAAGAATAGATGTAAGATGAATTTAAAACTGTCATCATTTTATGTGAGCTTCATTATAGAGCTTTTTTGTGGGTTCTACCACCATTAACAATTGGTTTTCAATCAACTATCAAACAAGGGATACTTCTGTTCCCTGCAAACAGGCTGTGTGGAGTTTTTAATGAACACAATCATGACTCCCATTTACATGCAAGCTTTAATAAAATAAATCCATCAGAGGTCATGATTTAGTCAAGTAAAAACAACATCACATAGTGTAAAACATTTAAACAAACAAAGTAATTGAATAGCATAATTTGACCATCCATGAGAGAGCATCACCAAGTGATTTCCCTAACACAATGGATACTTTCATGGCTGAAGCCCAAAAAGAATCATGTTGGGCAGAACCATACCAGGAGAGAATTTTATCTGCAAAGACTTCCGCGAGGCTAAAAGATCCATAAGCTGCAAGAGGATAAAAACGCTCAATGATATCAACTTATCAGTATAGTATGGCAATCTTTTAATGATAACAAGGAAAAAAAAAAAAAAACAAGTCGGTACAAACCAGCCCAGTAGAGAAGCCATCGCTGTTGCTCGATTTGATCTTTATTTTCAATAGCCTTAAATGTTGAGTAAATAGGTAAAGCAATTCCAACAGAACAGCTGCAGAAACCCCATTATTCAATATCGAAAACATAACCCAATTAACTCTAACTAGAATGCAAGAAAAAAGCGAGGTTTTTACCAAGCTGTCCGGACAACAATGTTGGAATTCAGTGGTGAAAGAAGCAATTGCAATCCCACCTACAAAACCGAAAAAAATGACTTTTAATTTTTTTTGTTGTTGTTGTTAATTTGAAGATCTTTAAATTTCATGAATAGCAGGATTAAAGGAAGAAAAAAACATAATTTTTTTACTCAAGCGAGTTTACTTTAAGAAGATAAAAGTATTGAATAACTAGGAGTTAGAATATAGCAGGAGTGGTAGAGAGAGATAAGAAACAAGTTTTGATGTATGGATTCTTACCTGTCCTGGAAACGCCATGGAAATTCCTCGATGATTTGCAGAGAGAGAGAGTGCGTGTGAAGAAAAAATATACAGAAAATGACAATTAATATAGTTTGTACTAGATTTTTTTTTTTCATCCGGACGAATTAATTTTTTTCTAATATAAATTTTTTTTAAGTATAATAACTTAAGTAAATTTGAGTTAATTTGATTAATTACTAATTTAAGATAAACTTAAAAAATAATCAGGTAATAGTTTAATGTCTAATAATAAAATTAAATTAAAAAATTAAATTATTCTAATATCTAAAACAAATAATTTTAGTTATGAGACTAAAATAACTATACAGAACACCAAAAAAAATCCTGACTTAACCATAAAAAAATTAAAAAGAAAATGAATGATCATCAAAACAATAAGGATTAAACTTTATATAAGAACTAATAAAAAAATAATAACGAGGGACTTAATCAAAAAATAAATAAAAAATAATTAAAAAAATAAGAATCAATGTTAGATTAAAAAATAAATTAAATAAAATACCGAGAAATAAAATTTGAATTAAAAAAAAATTAAAAAATATAAATTAAAAAAATAATGACCAAATCTATATAAAATAAAATAAAATGTTGAGGGATAAAATTAAAATAAAAAAAACTAAGAAAATGATTAAAAAAACAACAATCAAGAAAATAAGTGTGATATTTGATATATAAATAAAATCAAATAAAATAAAATGGGATAAAATTAAAAAAATTAAAAAGAATAAAAAACAAAAAAAGAGAATCATAAATGATTTTTTTTTATCAAAATAATATTATTTTTAATTTTTAATTGAATAAAAAATTAAGCAATTGGCCAAGTGAAATCATGTTAACACCCATTAATTATTTTTTTATTTATTTTTATCAAAATAATGTTATTTTTACTTCTTTTATAATAAAAAAATCCACTTGACCCTAGCAACCCTGATCATTCAATCCAACCCGCTACCTAAGACATGACAGGGGTCGATTCTCGGGTTGAATTTTAAAAGCATGATAAAAAAAATAAACACAAAAAATAAAATAAAAATTCAATAAAATTAAACAACAAGGAATGAAAATGCTAAAAAAACAATCAATTAATAAGATAACTCAAAATAAAAAGATTTGTAATTATAAAAATAAGAATCAAATTCAACAAAAATATAATTAAAAACAAATGATTATGGATGAAATTAAAAAATAAAATTCAATTAAAAAAATATAAAAATAAAAAAGTAATAGGAATAAAAAAATGATAATCAAATTTAATAAAACAATTATAAAAAATGAAATATAAAGCAATGAAATTGAAAAAAAAAACTAAAAAAATATAATTAAAAAAATCAAAAATTACTTTGTAATTTTGCAAGGTATGCGCCAACTATTTTTTATTTATAAAAAGATTATAATATTTTTAATTTCACGAGATAATTGCAAAAAAATCATGGTTCAAAAACCAAAAGTACTTCTTTATTTTAGGAAAAAAAAAAAAGGACTTCAAGGGCTATTGAATAATAAAACTGTACAAAAAAATATAAAATTTCAAAAAAGACTCCTACGACATTAGTTGTGTTTTTTTTTTTTAAGGACATAGGAATAATTATACTGTATAATAAAAATATAAAATAAAAAATTACTCCTGGATATTAATTAACTATTTGATGTTTTTAGAGAAACATTACTTATTTTACTGTGTGGATTACAATGTACAGTTGTACACAATCCACAGTCTGATGCCTTAATTATAATGTTACTGGAATTCCACGGTGAGGAGGGAATAATAAAAAGTAAACAGCTTCTAAAATAATGATATTGAGATAACCAGCCAAAACGGGTGTCGTGGTGTAGTTGGTTATCACGTCAGTCTAACACACTGAAGGTCTCCGGTTCGAACCCGGGCGACGCCATTTTTGCTATAATTTGTTTTTTTTTGTTATTTTGACATTTTTAACATAGCTACCACTTTTGTTTATATTGATACAAGTTAACAAGAGGCTTAAAGTTTCCAGGCTACATAAGGGAGAGAGCGTTTGTAGCAGCCGGAAGAGCAAACCATTTCACTACCAGGCAATTGATGGGCAAACTTTGAAGAAAATTATTCAATTAAAAAAGAGAGAGGTTATTATGCATCTGCATTCTCAATGATCCATTGCGACCAAATCGGTCATATGCTGCTTTACTGACCAAAAGCATGACCTTGCTTGTAACTTAGCATCAGTTTCCAAGCGGGTGAGAAAAATCACTAATATACAGCAAATTCTACTCTCTAATATTTTTTATTTTTGAATATTTGAATTTGAAGGCTCTAAACAGTACACATAAACCACCATTGTTAAGGAGTCCTTTCATGACTTAGACTTGTTCGATCATTCCCTTTTCCTTTGTTTTTTGTTGGACCATCTTCATTTAATAAATGCTCGTAATCCTCAAGACTTGCAAACGGGGATGCGCCCAAGTTCCCCTTAGACTTCCGTTTCCTCAAGACTCCACAATGTCATCATCTCTCAGTCATTAATGGTGCCAAAATCTTCCCCTTCCGCAGTATCTGAGGGGGCATCCACCTCTGCAATGTCAACATTGCGAAGCAAGTCTTCGTCATCTTCATTCATAGCTTGGTTCAAATCACGAGTCCTATTCATTTTCTGCTACAAGAGACAGATCGGCAGGGTCTAGCATATTATCAATCTCTTCATTGTCGTTCTCATCATCACCAACCACTTCATCGTCATCATCCACATCAAACAATTCTTCAGCTGCCTTATTTGGCTCTGAAAGGTTTTGTAGCTTCTCCATCTGGATGTTCACTTTGGCTTCAGTAATAGTTCTCCTCATAGTTCTAGTCTATTATCCTGTTTCAGAATGACCAAAAAAACTCCTACATGTTATCGTATCTGGAAAAAAGGTCATTTGAAGTACAAAATAACTATACATGACTATAAAAATTGATATGAACCCGATGGTAAGACTTCATTGACCAATACAATATGGAGTTCCTTTCCCAGCATGCAGGGACAAAGCATCACATAAGAAATCTGACTCTATGCACATACCAGAAAGGGACTTTGGAATCAGAACATGATCTTCTCATCTTTCCCAATAGAGAGTCAATTTTTGTTTTAATGCTATAGTGCTGTAGAAGTTCCTTGCATCATCGAGCTCCTTCTCTACAAAGATCCTCTCGTTAACTTGCAAACTTTCTGATAGATGAAGAAGAGAGCAAATAAATGCACAGAAAACAGATTTTTGTAGAAACAAGAATAATAACCATGAGAAAAGGTGAGAACTCATGGTAGTGGACATTAAGTTCTCTCACGATAGACTAGCTTTTAAATATTTCAACGTAATCGCTAAACATCAGCGACCACTCCAAGTTTCCAACTCTCCATCCTAAATGCAGGCTTTTCAACCATGTTGTCATGCCAACACTCAAACATTATCTAACAGAATGCTCCAGCGATTTCATAAAGTTCTGATGTCAAGAAATCCAACATTGAATAGATACACACTGCTTTTGAATGAGTTCTGTCACCGGATATAAATGTATGGACTCCATTATCCAAGTATACCCAACTACAACCAGCAAACTTCTTGGCCTCCTTTCCTCTCATCTCCTTCCTAATCCTACCCATCTCAGCCCAGTTCCCTTCCGCTGCATAAGCATTAGCCAACTGCACATAGCGAGCTCCACTATCACCTTCAATCTTTAACAGTTTCTCCTCTGCCTCTCTTGCTAATTCTGCGTTCTTATTTAGCCTACATGCATTAAAAAATGCCCCAACGACAGCAGCATCTTGATATTCTATAGGGATTCTTTGCATGAATAGGACCATCTTTTCTAGCTGGCTGGCCCTTCCATAAAGATCAATCATGCATGCATAGTGATCAGTTTCAGGCATTATGTGATAATCTTCTGTCATGGAATAAAAAGTTCTTTCACCCAAATCTACCAACCCACGGTGACGGCAAGCTGACAGGAGGGCAACAAAGGTAATAGCATCTGGTCCAACTCCTCTCTCCAACATTTCCTGAAACAGATTTATAGCTTTAATCTCATACCCATGATGAGCATAACCGGCTACCATTACATTGTAAAGGACTAAATCTCTTTCAATAACTTTCAGGAACATTTTTTCTGCATATGGTATACTTCCACATTTTGAGTACATATCAATCATAGCAGTAGTCATCTTGATGTCCATTTCAATCCCCATTCTGTATACATAACCATGAATTTGCTTCCCAGGACCAAGCGCAGCTTGGAATGCACACACACTAATTGCACTGACAAGGATCAAAGCATCAGGAATTGCAGCTTCCTTGGCTATATACAAGCATAGAAGTTCAAAAATAGCTTCACATTGATTCAATTTGACATAACCACCAAATAATGCAGCCCAAACGATAGAATTCTTCTCTTCCAACGAATCAAAAAGCCTACAAGCTTCCACCATGTTTCCTTGTGAAGAATACCCCACAATCATTGAAGTGATGGAAAAGGAACTTCCAGTCCCGCTTGTCAAATGGAATGACTCTGCATACTTCATATTCCCACCCTTGCAATAAACATCAACAATGCCACTTTCTACAAAAGCACTCGAACTCAATCCATTCTTCAAAATCCAAGCATGCATTTCCTTACCAATCTTCAAGTTCCTTAAATCAGCACAAGCACTCAAAACACTACCAAAAGTATGCTCATTCCATTTAACACCATTCTCCCCCATACAAACAAACAACTTCAATGCCTCCAGTGGATAACCATTTTGAACATAGCCAGAAATCAATGTATTCCACGAAACCGAATCGTTCAACTCATTTTCCCTCCAAAACAACCCCAAAGCCATCTCCATTTCCCCTTCTCTACAACATGCTGCCACCATCGCATTCTTTGAAACCAAATCAATACCCCCTTCTTTTTCACTCCCTCTAAAGATACCGCAGGCCTCTTTATAACACCCACATTTCGAATACATGTCAATCAAAGAACTCACAACAAACCCGCTTCTATCGTTACCAGTTTTCACCATATATGAATGCAATTGCCTCCCATAACACAAATTAGATAACTTAGCAAACAGTTTAACCATACTCGTAACAGTAAAATCATCAACACCAATACCATTACTCTTGCTGTGCATTTCAACAAACAATTCAAGGGCATTTCTTTCATATCCATCCACGTCTACATAACCAGATAACATAGAATTATAAGTGACCAAATCCCTAACAGAAGCGGAATCAAAAATGGATTTTGCTTGTGCTAAGTTTTGGGATTTTACGTGGGCAGATATTATTGTGTTCCAAGAGTAAATATTTCTACGAGGCATTTCATCGAACAGTTTCTGGGCTTCATTTATCAGGCAGTGTTTGGAGTATAAGTGAATGAGTTGATTAGAGGTTAATATTGGTAGTGTAAAACCGGACTTTATGGATCGGACATGGTGTGTTAGTCCAACTCTTAAGGACCTCATTTACCATGATTACATGGAACAAAACGATGAATGAATTGAATTGCAGGAGGGATGTTGAACAGTGAGGTTTAAGATTTGCTCCAAGTGAAGAACAAAACGATGAATGAATCAAATACCTACGTGTTATTTATTTTATACTTGATTCATTGGGTTTGGGCAGGGTGCGCTGCATGGTTTACGTGATGGTTTGAGAAACATTCAGGAAGCGTTTGGAAACATTGTGTGTGTGTGTGTGTATAAATTGTATTATATTAAAAAAAGTTTCTAAAAAATAAAAACAAATATTATTTTAATATATTAATTAAATTTATAGAAATCAAACACTGTTCCTTCATACAAATCAAACAAGAACACCCACTCGAGCCATTTAGTTAATTAGCTGTTACTACCAGATGAACAACTTAATACATGGATACCATGGCAGAAGAGAGATCGACATGCTTCTCAGAAAAAGATGCCTTGTACTTAGTTGGGCATGCTGGAACTTCAGTCCCAGTTTGATCCACAACTATGCTAGTGGTTCGCCACTTCAACTTTGTATTTTCGTATTTTTCAACATACAACAATACTCATGGGCTGAAGCATTGATTCATGAAACAAAACTTTGGCAGCCGAATATACGGACCTTGCATCGTCTGCACCAAACAAAAATCAGAAAAATCACTAGTTACGGCCTTAATGAGATGATATGATCCAGCGATTATTTGTAAAACCATAACATCTAAACCTGAACAGATAGAAGCAAGTGTCCCACCAACCAGGCAGTCACCAGCCCCTGTAAGGCTCACAACTGATGCAGGAAAATGTACAGCAAAAAGATGAGAGCTTCTCTAGATCTGCATAGCACCAGAAAATCTACTTGAAGGACAGCCATATGTGTCACATTATCATATAATTGTCCACTGAATCCATATTTCTTGGTTCTACCCAAATTAAATCTCAACAAGTTTGGTCCTCTGGAGCTTAAGAAAACTCCCATGTTCTCCAGCAAAACCAAGATTGCTGGTTTCAACAATTGGAACAAAGACTCGACTGGACACTTGTATCCCTTTAAATTGGATGAAAAATATTTTCAGAAGACAGAGCATTCGCCATGGCGTTGTTAACAATTATTTCAAATAAAAAATTGTTGGATCAAAGCAATCGCCATGGCATTCCTTAGCTTTTTATCCCGAAATTCTTCATGAAATCAATTCTTGAAGAATTTCAATCGTTAAATCAATGAGATACATTAATTCACTTATTTAATATAGGAGATCTTTCAAAAAAGAAAAATGAGATACAATTAACATTATTTATGGCATAATATTCTCACATGAACAACCCCCCTAAAAGTTGTATTTTATTCCCTTTTTTACGTATACACTCTTCATTCATTAATCTTTTATTCTATTCATATATATATATATATATATATATATATATATATATATAGAGAGAGAGAGAGAGAGAGAGAGAGAGAGAGAGAAGAATTGACAGGCAGAATCCGATTGGGCTCAGCCTATTGACGCAGCTCACCCCAACTCCAGTCTAGTTGGTATTTGTTGCTTTAAATAGCAGGCCGAGAGTTCAGACTTTCCTTGGAGGTGGGAGTCGATTTTTTGTTTCTGGGAAAAGTCCTCTCCCCTTGAAGGTGGGCACAAAAAGCCCAACAACTCTCGACGATGGCCAATTAAATGTATAAGCCTAAAAAAAAAAGATAAATAAATTAATAAACAAATAAAAGTAAGCCATAAGTAATTTGTAAATTTTGAAGCCATTATATCATGGCATTTAGTTACAAGTGGGTCAACAAGCCTCGTCTTATTCCTAGTGGACCTTCAAGAATATAGGTTTTGCCCATATTAGTATCACAATTCCGGCAATCAACAAAGCAACGATGGCCTTTACGTTAGTGGTAGAGCCGGCAATGAAAATGTTAAGAAGTCAAAAACCATCTCAGCTTCTTTAAGGATATGCACAACGAATTTCTTACACGACCCCCATTGGCTTAAGTAAATCATTAGCACTTATCACTTAAGCATATATTCAAGATGCACGTTAATCTGCTGCTAATTTGGAGAATAATAAACTTTAAATTGAGAGCGAAAAGGTGCTCAACACCTATCCAATGAGCCGCCTTCAACTCTTTCTTCAACCTTTGCTACTTCTTGACAAACAAATCTTCTTGTGATCTATTCGTCTCGTGTTGGCACTTTCGTTGTAATTCAGTAGCCATTTCCTTTATGTGGGGATGATGTGGAGGAGAATGTGTGATCATAAAATGATATTGTGGAACAATGATTATGAAGAGAAAGTCATATGACGATAATGACTGGCACTAAAATTTGATGTCAGAAAGTGTGACTGGTTCATATTGGTATATATCAAGAAGCACTTCCGGCAGTGATTTTTTTGCAAAATTAGGCTTGCTTGGTCGTTCGGTTCAAGCTACTTTAAACCACATGTAGCGTTCATACAAGGAAAGAGGTTATTGGAATATGCTTGTGTAATACTTGTCAGATTATTATTGATCAAAGTAATCTCTACTTATAGATGAACCAATTCAAGGAGACGTGAAGGGATTGAAAGTAATCCAAAATCCATAACCATTCAAGTGCTTGTTGGTATAAAATCATGTGTATAAGATTTGGGGTTTTAATCCTAGATTATATATAAGTTGCCAGATCAATTCATAAGTTGATGAATCAACTCAGTTCTTTTATTAAAATGATTTGGAGTTAACGAATTATCAAATTAATTTGTCATGTCGGACTGTGTTTTTCAATTATATATGAAATAATTGGAATTTTCTTTTCTAGTTCATTTTTCCATCTCTTTGAAAACTGGTTATTCATGTGCACATAATTTTATTCCTCATAGTACAATTATAATGTATTTTGATTTTAACTTTTTTTTTAACCGTGGGTATTCGAGTCAGTTTACACGTACCTCGACTATTATTTCAAGATAATGACCATGTAAATCTTCAATAACCTTGAGATTTATGACACTCGAATTAATAATTTCTAAAGAACAAACTCAAGTCCTGATCAATTCAATTATGCGCTTTAGAGTTTTTTTTTTTTTACTTAAACTTAGAAACGAAGGAATTGACAGAGATCTCTAAGGTGGCTTGTACCGTTTATGTTTGATCAATTCAACTTGGCCGAGGAGAAAATAATTAGTAGAGATTCTTACTGACTGGATTATCTAATCTTCAGCAGCAAGAAAATCTAAAAGTAAAACCATTATGAGAATTCGAAGTCCACAGATAATGAAATGTTTTATAGGTTTCCATTTATCCGCAAAATATTAAATTCGATATGAATATATTATTATTCTATAGCCGTAAGGGTTTGCTTACTTATATATTGTCTACAGATTCAACTCCCCAACCAATCGTTCGTTGACCAACTTTTAGAGATGCGAGCTGAGGAAACAGAGGAGGGGGTTCGGACTTCAACGAGTGAATATAGAATTAAAAAAAAAATCTTAATTATACGCATTCAAGGATTCCTTCAGCCTTAGTTTAGATGACATAAGTTTAATTAAATTAGTATGCTGTGTTCGAACTCAAAAGAAAACGAGGAGAATGGAGCCTTCTGCATATAAACATATCAATCTAAATATAAATATCATATCAGTAGACAAAAATTGGTGTGAAAATAGCTTAATTTTTTAGTAAAAAGGATATAAACATACCAAGTTGATGGAAGAAAAAAATGGGTGGTATGACTTTGGTTTTATGAGGTGATAAGGTTGATTAAAACCACAAGATTGTCGAGCCCGTTCTTTCCATGAAACCGGCGTCATTTTCCACCCAATGAGCTTTCGCTTTTGGAGATTCTATCACCTTAAGATTTTGTGAAAGAAATTAGGGCAAGCAGTCTCTCCTAAGCACTTTGAAGTTTGAAGTCAAATTCTACAAAATCACAAGTAACTTCAGTTGATTTCCGGTGCCCTCTAAGGAGAGTCCAAGTTCAGTTTCTAACCAACGTGGGAAATAAAAACTGGGAGTGGTAGCTGAATAGAAAAGACAACGGCGATGGACTTTTAGCAGGCGATAGATCAGTATCACGCTGTAAAAGGAAAGGGGTGATGGAGCTTTGTGAGGTTGTGGGATTTTGTAATTCATTTCTAGGAAAATAAAATTCTTGTAGTCTATGAAAAGACAGGGACTTAGGCGGCCTATTCTATGCGGTAAAAATGACCACCCCTAGATAGTGGAAAAGGCAAGCTTTCTACCGAGACGTCCCTTTCCAAGCCCCACAACGAGGCACATGGAGAGAACGCACATTATTGTACCCAACTTGAAATAATAAAGCAAGAGATCAATTTTGTAAGTTCCAGTCTTCCAGAGGCACATGAATTACAAGAAATGAAACAATTTTACCTCTATACCTATCTATGTGATTGTTACTGCAGCGTAGATTACTTTTTAAGAGTATTTTTTTATTTAAAAATACATTCAAATAATTTTTCCCAAAGACTTAATTTTCAGAGAAGCATGAAATGAAGTTGCGAATGTTGAAAATGATGAAATTATTTGGAATCGAAACTCCCTTTGATTTGATTAAAGAGACTTTGATATTATATTGGTAAATGTTTTAATTTTATAAAATTTAAGTTATTAGGTGTAATTTCTAAAATGATTTTATATTAATTTTTAAAAAAGTTATCAGTTTCTATCTATTGAGATTAAATTCGTTTTCAATCAAATTTGAAATCTCTCTATCGCAATCTTCTTTAATTTCAAATTTGAGATTATATATAATTTATGCGGACAATAAATACCTCATAGGCAAGCGTTGCAGTTCTTGTCGTAAAATTTGAAACAGAACACAGAGATCTTGCATGGTTGCCCTCGAAGGAATCTAGACGATTAAACTTGAGCCAGGATCGATCGATCTAATATTAGATATATGATGTTCAATGAACAAAACTTAGATGTAGAATCTCTAGTTGAAAGCTTTCACGTTGCATCATTTAATATGTGATGATATTTGAACTGTTAAAATCTTATTATAAGTTTGTTTTCTTTAATTATTCTTTATTAACTATCTCCAATATCTTGAACTTGAAAATGATTTTCGCCTCCTGACTGATCAGTCGATCTTGGTTGAGCTGTAGCGTCCAGATTTACCGAACTTGGGAATCAAATGTTCTCTCATACTAGGAAAATGCTCGGTGGAAAGTCGAATCATACTAATTAATCAAGAACTTGTTTTGATAATTGAGAGGATAGAATACAAAGAAAACAGAGAATAAAAATAAAAGAATGATTCAAATCCTTCACTTCAATTGTTTCGAAGAGATCTGCAAAGGTGGTCTGCGCTCATGTGGTCAAAAGTGGCAAGCTATGGAAAAGTCCATGCACGAGATTTAGACTAAAAGTGATTCGTCACGGGTCTGATAAATTTTATTTCATAAAAAATAAAAAATAAATATATAAGTTTGTTATTTTTTTAAAAAAAATTAATTATAAATTTAAAAATCTATAAAAACTATTTATGTCAATAAATACAAAAAACAAAGTATTAACACGTCTATTTAACTCGTCTAGCTACAAGTCGAATAATTTTTTTTCAACACAAGAATTAATGTGTTTTTTTACATTAAGTTAAAAATATAACCGTGAATCAAAAAATAAACACTTACATATAATAAAATATATGCAGGCTGATTTTTATCATATACATTAATAAATATATGTAAGATTTTAAACTGATTTTTAACATAGTTGAAAATAAAATAATGTTATAATTTCTATAGTGAAACATAATTTTCTTAGTTTGTGTATAATAAATTTTCAAAAACAAAAGGTGTAAAGAAAAAAAACATTAAAAAA
>Ga0325401_1000602_pt1 | contig 27024 bp, 24 predicted proteins | sample PopdelMetagenome_FD_205666 | JGI IMG/M metagenome (GOLD analysis project Ga0325401, IMG submission 205666) | Populus deltoides microbial communities from Bellville, Georgia, United States - Xylem-PdKOR-R2 | ecosystem: Host-associated > Plants > Phyllosphere > Stem > Wood/Secondary xylem | place...
GAGCAACAGGGATGGATCCTTCGAGCATGTCATAATTGTGTGTCTTTATATATATATATATATATATATATATATATATATATATATATATCTCCTGAAGGTGATTTTAATTTCAAGCCTTAAACTGAAGCCACTCGTTGAATATCTTTAGCCATAAAAATTGGCCTTAAATTTGAGAGGGATGGTGCCCAACCTTCTTCTACTAGAAGAAAGGATGAGAATATTCCCCAGGAGGTTTCAAATCTGATGGGACAGCTAAGACTACTCAGGACTCTTATGGATGACACACAGAGTTTAATGACTTGGGACCAAGTATCCTTAGCCAATGCTAGTCAGCTATGAGATTATACTATGATTGTCCCTGAAGTTGATGATCATATCTTTCAAGTCACCAATAAATATGGTGGGGGTAATATTATTATTACAACTTTTGGATGTCTATACGATTTTGGATACTTGTTTTCTTTACAAAGATTTGTAAGGGACGTTCTAAGGTACTACAACCTTAGTCTTACTCAAATTCATCCCAATGGATGGATTATTCGATCCTTATTTGAAAAATTATTGAGGATTTTGAACAAGGAGCCTTTAGTTAGGGTATTTAGACAGTGTTATACCTTGATCAGTAGCACTGAAAAGGGGCCTTCATTCCTGTCATCAATAAGAAAAATGGACTAATGAAAAATACCATGAGGGGAAAGCCTTCTCATTCAAAAAAATGAAGGGTGCAACGGGCAATAATGAGGTATATTGGCTTAGCTAGACCTCAAGATGGGTATAAACCAATCTGGGATTGTTCCTATTATTGGAGGACACCCCTAGCGGGTGTAAATGAAAAACCATTCTTGGGCTCAAAAGACGAGAGGGTTTGCACCAAGTTGGATAATCTTTATACTAAATATAACATCAATTGATGGCCAAAGGGCTATACAGTGTTTTAGGTAATTTCGCTTTCATATGTCTTTAACTAGAACTATTAGATTCGAATTCAGTAGGTCTACCCTATCTAGGCCTAGTCATGTGTCTACGTCCTCTACTAGTGACGACTTCTCTTCTGAAGAAAGTCAACCATTAAAGCGAGACAAAGGTTTAGGTCTTCCATTCAAATGAATATTAACGAGATTCTTATAATCCATGTCTAAGCTGAGGATGTTCTTGAAGACATACCTGTAACTGATCTTTATGCTGATGAGGTTTGTTAAGAGGCTATAGGGGATTCTCACTCTCCCCTATCAGGGGATCTCGGGGTGCCAATGCTAACCTCGATCATTCTGGAGGCTGCTTCTCATTGGAAGAGAAGAAGATTCGCTATTCCTTTAGATTCTGATATAGAGATTATTCCGTCTCCACTTAGTGGTCCTGCTCTTACAAGTCTAGTTTACCTGTTTCCTAGGTTTTCTAGTTAAGCTTCTCCACCCTCTAGGGTGGATGACATCTTCTCCAATCTCAAGTTGGACCATGCGCACATCCGTATCCCCACTCTAAGTAAGGAAGAGAAAGGGATAATAGAGACTATTCTTCAGGGGAGGTCCATATTGGGACCTGGTGGGTTGGTCGTGATGGAAACATTGGGAAAACTTCGAAAACTCCTCACATTTCCTTCTGATGTGGAAGGAATGACCAACCCAAGCTTCCAATGCCATCTGGCCATTATTGGATAGATGGCTTTTTAGGTAAGATAACAAATTAATTTAATTTTTATGTTATTTTTAAAGATAACTTATATTATCTCTTTTATTGTTTAGACCTTTATGATGTGTGCCCACTCCAAGAGTAGGTGGGCTTAATACATAAGGGTTATTAAGAAGGTCATGAAGGAGTATCATGTAGATAAATATATAGTACGCAGACTTAGAGAAAAAAATGTTGCTTAAGATATTGAAATGTCTCTTAGGACCGAGTATTCCAGACTATAGGGGCAGATGACAGTTCAGACCTATGTCTTGGAGTCAACTGAATAATGGCTAGTGGAGGTTTATAATCGTATTGACCTCCTAGAGAGAGGGATGACTGACTTAGTTGAGCTTAAGAGGGTAAGGGACACCTTAAAAGAAGAGCCAAAGATAGTGAGGGAGAAGGTTCAAAACTCTCGTTCAAGAATGGAAAACCTGAAGAATTCCTCCCAAGCATTTTAGTTTGAATATGGGGAGTCCATGTCTCTAACAGAGACAATAAAGGATAAGCTCTTCTTGGACATGTCAAAATTGTATTTCTTTAACCTGAATAGAGCGGTACAAGTTAACTTTAGCTAGAATTTTCTAGATGGCCAAGTCCTAGACTTCATTGATATCTTTCCTAGTTATAGTTGCCTTAACCATGGGTGGAGTTTATCTGGCCTAAGAACCTGGCCTGAAGATGTAGGTTCCTTTAGAGTTGTTTGTTTTTTATTACAATGTATTGAATACTGGGGCTTTTCAAGCCTTGAATTTGGTCGTAAGGCTTGTGTATTACCTATATTATTATTGTATTTGAATATGCTAACAGATTGTGTTATGTATCTAAACAATTCTAACACCTACTATTAAAAATATAGATCTCTAATACTTAGAAAAATTCTTATGCAAATGATAACATCAATAAGGAAAGTTTAAAATTTTGAAATAATCAACATTCAACAAGGGCTATATCGCAACAACCTACACTCAAATTTTGAAATAATCTACATTCAATAAGTTGCTCCTCGGCATGGGGTGGAGATGAGTTCTCTATGCTACGTGGTAATCTACATATTGTTGAGACCTAAGACGTTAGATAATAGGGTGTTCATTGTAGTCATAAGTGTTATCCCTAGGGAGGTAGTTAAGATTTTTATCCGTAAGGAGACCACTGAACAATCCTTAGAGATTGCTCTCGGGGAGAACTCATGCCAACCCTTAAGGCTTTATAGGTGCTATTATCTTTAGGGAGACCATGTTCATCCTTTAGAGAGTGGTGTATATAGCATTGGGGAGACCACGTCTATCGTTTGAAGAGTGTTTATGGGGAGAACACATACCATCCCTAGGGACTTTGTAAAGGCTATTACCTTTAAGGAGACTAAGTTCATCCTTTAAAGAGTGATGCATATAGCATTAGAAAGACCACGTTCATCCTTTAAAGAGTGTCTATAGGGAGAACACATACCATCCCCTAGTTGGTAGGGGCTACTGCTCTTAAGAAGACCAAGTTCATCCATTGAGACATATGATTTTCTTCCAAAAGAAAGAAAACATTAAGGAAAAATAGTCCATGACCACTAGGACAAACTATCTCTTGTCTGTGGCCTCAAGGAATTGACCTAGAATGTCCATTCCTCATTATGAAAACAGCCAAGGGGAAGTTATAGTTGTCATTTTCGCATATGGTTGTTAAGGAACTAAAACAAATCTTTAACACTTGTCACATCTCTTTACTAAGCTTATGGAGTCTTGAAGTATAGTTGGCCAATAAAATTTTACTTGTGTTACCTGAGCTACAAGAGCCCTGAAGCCTATATAAAGACTACATATGCTTCATGTATTTCTTGTAAAATATAAGAGCTCTCTTATAGGGACAAACATTTTAGTAATGAGGCTGAGGTAGATTTTCTGTATATGACATTGTCAATTATGCAACATCCAGATGTTTGTCCTATCAGGCAAGTAACTACATTTTTATTTGAGGATAACTCTCCTGTTTATAAATAGTTTGTAATAGGGATCCTCCAATCATCTATTATATTGATGGGAACAACTACACGATCATCTTTACCAACATTAGGTTCTTCCAAGACTTCTACCCAAACATCAACAAGAAATTCCACTGAATTAGAACTTTCTAATTTAGACAAGAGGTCTTCTCGTTGATTGTCTTCTCTAGAAATATAAGTGATTGAAACATTTTTTTGTTCAACGTTGAGATTAGGTGTGATTTTTTGAAGATACAACTATATGGTGGGGTTCTCTCGCATCATTTGTTCTTTGGCATTGACTAACCACTAATTAGGAATAACTATGAGCTTGGAGGAGATAAGCATTCAAAGCTTTTGCAAGACATAGTCCAACAAGAAAAGCTTTATATTCTACTACATTTTTGGTAGTAGGGAACTCAAAATGAACACTATATTCTAATACATGTTCTTCAGGACTGATAAGTACTATCCCAGCTCCATTTCCACTTATATTGGAAGGAGCATCTACATAATTTTCAAGAGGGAAGTAACACATATGATCTTATTAATGTTTCTTATCCAACTGGAATTTCTGTCGTTGAAGGTGGATGATCAGGGGTATCCATACGTTCTGTAAAACAACATTCAACGATGAAATCTGTCAAGGCCTGACCCTTTATCATTGAACGAGGTTTGTATTGAAGTCAAAATTCTCTTAGCTCTATAGCCCATTTAACTAGTCGCCCAAATAATTCTGGCTTGTGAAGAATCTGCCTCAGTGGTTGGTCTGTCAGTATAGTTATTTGATGAGCTTGAGAGTATAACTTTAACTTTCTAGAGGCGTTTACTAGCACTAGTGTTACTTTCTCCACCTATAAGTATCTTGTTTCTACTTCATGGAGAGTTCGACTGGAATAATACATAGATCATTGTATGCCTTCATCTTCTCTTACGAAAATTAAACTCATTGTTGAATCTGTCACCCCTAGGTAGAGCAATAAATCTTCTTTCTCCTATATTTGAGATAAAATCTTAGGGGATGACAGATAAATCTTAAGCTCTTTAAAAGCCCTTTGACAATCCTCAGTCCATTCAAAGGTGGTTATATTTCTTAGTGTTTTAAAGAACAACAGAGTACACTCCCCTAAACGAGCAATGAATTTGTTAAGAGCAGTCAATCGCTCTATAAAGCATTGTACTTCCTTCATGTTCTGTGGAGGCATCATGTCTAGTATGGTTTGAATTTTTTTTAGATTGGGCTCGATTCCTTTGGAACTTATAAAAACCCAAGAAATTTTTTTCCCTTGATAGCGAAAACACATTTGAAAAGGTTGGGTTTCATCCGGTATTTGACTCAAGATAACAAAAACTTCTTTAAGGTCTAGAAGATGTTGCTTAAAAGTCATGCTTTTTACTAACATGACAAGTTTCTCAAAATGAAATGAATCAATTGAAAGTAGCTAATCACCCTATAAAACATTGTACTTCCTTCACATTCCATGGGGGCATCATGTCTAGAATGGTTTAAATTTTTTCTGGATTAGGGTCGATTTCTTTGGAGCTTACCAGAAAACTGAGAAAATTTCCTTTTTTGATGGCAAAAACATATTTGGAAAGGTTGAGTTTCATCCGATATTGACTCAAGACAACAAAAACTTCTTCAAGATCTAAAAGATGTTGCTCAAAAGTCATGCTCTTTACTAACATGGCATGTTGCTCAAAACGAGCAATGAATTTGTTAAGAGCAGTCAATCTTCCTATAAAGCGTTGTACTTCATTCATATTTTGCGGGGGCATCATGTCTAATATGGCTTGAATTTTTTCTAAATTGGGCTCGATTCCTTTGGAGCTTACCAGAAAACCAAGAAATGTTCCTCCCTTGATGGCAAAAATATATTCGGACGGGTTGAGTTTCATCTGGAATTAACTTAAAACAACAAAAACTTCTTCAAGGTTTTGGAGATGTTGCTCAAAAACTTTGAGTTTGACATGTTTGTCAGACCTATGTTTCCTTGGACTTAGCTAAGTGTCAAGTCCAAGTTCCTTGAGTCTGGTATGTTTGTCAAATCCAAGTTACCTTGGACTTGGGTGACTGCCAAGTTCATGTTCTTTGAGTCTAGCATGCTCGCCAGACTTACGTTACTTTGAGCTTAGTTGACTTCTAAACTCAGATACTTTAGGTCTGACATGTTTGCAAAACCTGTTTTATTTAAGAATATTTTTATTTCTGAAAGTTAACTAATCAGCTTATGTTTACAAGGATACCATGTTTTTCATGGTGTTGTTTTTAAACTTCCTACCATAAACTATAAATATGACAAAGATCTTAATCCAACATGTAAACATATAAATTTCTCACCAAAGACAGCCCCTTAAAAGCTTTTTATGTTAAATGCTCACAAGGTTTGAAGAATGCTCTATACACCTTTGACCATTCCTCTAATTTTGAACATACATATTTTGAATCAAGAGAGTCGGCCTAAAAAATAACCCCTCTTCAAATCAAAGTTACTTGTGTAAATTGAATCATAATGATTGGAATAAAGTATTTTATTACAGGAAACACACACTATCCAGTATGCTGGGAACCCCATCCCCATAACAGCAACAACATCAAGGTCGGGTGCCCTGACAATAATTCATTTTTCAAGAAGGTGACAAGCTTCATTCACAATAGGAAAAAGCATCATTTCGACTTTGTCTTGATCAAACAACTTCATTATCCATGTCCATGTTCAATGTCACTGCAACAAGAAAGATCACAACTAAGATATTGATGATTAAGAAATTGAGATAATCTAGTAAGTTAGCAGTGGTAACGACCAAAATAATTTGATATTTTTGTAGTGCACCTTAAAGGAGGAAGACACAGGGGTGAAGAAAAGGACCTCAAAGTCAATGATAACACCAGTCATGCTCTTTGCTTTGTCAATATAATTCAAAACCTCAGGGTCAGGGAAAGCTTTACCCTTGTTGTCATATATATAGAAACCTTTACTAGTAGTTTCACCTCTATGATTAATAGTTTGGTTTTTAGCCTACTGGGATTTTAAATATCAATCGTTTAATTATTTCCAAAAACATTGAAAACATATGACTTGCTGGATTGTCATCCAGCTTAACCAACATTATCTCTTTGGATAGTTCTCAATAAACTAGATTCCATCAGTAATTGCAACCTCAAAATTGACAAAATCCATCATCTTGCTTTGAAAAAAGATAAATTGGTTCAAATTTGGGAAAAATAAAATAATCTGCAGCAGCAAACTAAAGATGAACTCTAGAGTCAAGAAAAAACTCGTATGAAAACCAACTACTCCAAGTCTTTTATATTGGAACCCAAAATGCACTGAGATTAATCTTTGTGGGCATTAAAACATGAAAATAAACATCTTAGATCTTCTCTCCAAATGCATCTTGGGTTGCATTGCATCTCTGACATGCAATTACTAGGTAACCATAGGTTTAGTTATGAAATTATATCCTGCATATATACTAAATTGGGTGGGGTAACACAGGTTTTATCCTAGAAGCTGTGTTTAAGGCCCAAAACACATCACAAAAACACATAAACTAATTCTACCTTTGAAAAACTTGTTTGTTTCTGTATTCTAGTATAAAAGCAATTTTGTTTGTTCTTATAATATTTCTGAATGGCAAGGAGCTTAAAATAACGACAAGAAAGTACTTAAATAGCCTCATTGGCATTTCAAACTTTGTAATTGCTTGATTAATTTGATAGATATCGACACCATGTTCAACAAGCATCAGTGTTGCCTGTGTGTATGGATAGAACATGCGGTTGACAACAAAGCTTATGCAATTGCCAACTACAATTGGAGTTTTCTTTATCTTCTTCCCAACATTTAGCAAGTCACTAATAACTTGTGAAGATGTCCTTTCTATACACACTATTTCTAAAAGCTGCATCATATGAGCTGGACTGCATCATGATCTCATATTAATATTGGATCTATAATTATAATAATAGCAAGCATAAGGCATGCAATCATACATTACCTAAAAAAATAGGCACCTGTGATACGATCATGAGAATTTATCATTTCACAGATAAGTTTATTTAGATTAAGATTCAGATAAATATTTATAATTTACTATTTCTAGTCTTTTACAATTAAACATTCTTGTAGCTTCTTATGAAAAAATTAATTGTTAAGGAAAAAATAAAATTTTGCTCCCCCAACTAAAATTCTTACCCTGTTTGGAGGTAGAGGGTAGATTACTAGGGAAAGAGAAGAATCACTTCAAAATAACAACATAAGTAGTGAGGCATACCTCTATAACCATATCCACATCATCAAAGCTTTCATAATCAAGGACTCTATTAAGAAGAGAGAGAGTTTCACCAAGCTCTTTTAGGATCATATTTCCTTTCTTGACACGACTTTGCAAATTTGCTAAAAAGATGAGAATACATTGCAAATATATGAAATTCAAATAAACAAACTATTTTTAAGAGAGAATTTCTAAAATAATATTTCACTATGTGGCCTTACCTTTGATTCTTTCAATTCCAGCTGTTATAAATTTCTTGTTTACTTCTTTTAAAGTAAATGGGTACTTGTTTAGAACAAGTGTTGCTATTTCAGAGCCTATCAATCCTCCTCCAACAACAACAAATTTATTCACTTTTTTGGGTACCAATCCCATGTCAGAAATCCTAGGAACCTGTTAAACATTGAACCCAGGTTTATCTACTAAAAATAGGATAATCTAAGTGTGATACTTTGTACCGTGGCAAATCTACAATTTGAATAATAAGATAGTCTTTTCCATGTGAGACTTTAAATTTGAGAGCATAAATGTACCCCAATCTTATTGTGAAGACTATGTTTTTACATACATTGGAGCGAGTTGAATATTAAGAGTTCCAATCTGGATTTGATCCAGCAGGAAGTATAGCAAACTGTTACTAAAAAAGTAACTTGGATAGGAAGGAAATGAAAGTATTGCTCTCAAGAAGCAATAATGAAAGATAAAGATGGTTAATAGAACATGGCCAAAATGTTGGGATTTCCTGGATTTCAGGAATGTATTCAATTCATCATTTTTAACTCTCATAACATCCTGACAAAATTTGTTGCACTATATAGCCAAGACCATTCCTTCTAAATAATATGTCCCGACAAATAAAGGAAATCCTTGAGTGACTAAGAGACTGAACAAAATAAAACGGTGTGTACAAGACTAAAATAAAGCTAGATAAAACCCCGCGTACAAGCCCCAACAAACCATCCACTTAAACAAAACATTATACATGAGAACGTTACCAAAACGCTACGAATCACTTGAGTATGTTTGTTTTTATAGTTAAGATTGAGGTTAAGGTTGGGTACATCTAATTATGCACAAAACTCAACCACAAAAGCTAGTTTTTTCTTGCTTTTTCTAGCTTTTTTGGTGGGCTCCATGCACAAAACTCAACCTTAATCACAAAAATAAACATACATTTAATCAAACAGTGCATTTAGTAACAGTCTTTTTATGCATCGGTCGCTTGTTTAAATTCAAATTGCCATTGTTGCTCATTATTATTCTTTGTTTAGGACTAGAATAATTACCTCCATTACATATTAACCTTGCCCTCAATGTTGAAACCTTGAAACCTGAGCTTGAAGTCATCTGTGAATTCCCAAAGTAGCATCCGAATAAGAGTGATGCTTTCAATAAATTAAAACTTGTGTCACAACTTGATTTCCTTGCCTTCCCTAAAGCCTATCCAAAATAGCTTGTGGTTGAAGGTCCTGCTAGAGAGGAGTACTAAGAGGATCAACCTGAACAACCTTGTTACCCATATGTTTCTTCAGCTATTACACATGGAACATAGGGTGAATTCCTGCTGATGGAGGTAATTAAATATGTAAGCAACATTGACTATCTTTTCCTGTATTAATAGGGTCCATAATACTTTGCAGCTAACTTTTATGATTCACTTGTTGCCACTGATTTCGATATATAAAGTTGTAGTTTTTAGTAACCTAAATCTTCTGTGTTGAACGATGTTTCGCTGCGCTTATAATTAATTTGCTGAACCATTTTGTGTTAAGCAGTTCATAGATTGCTCTTGATTTGATTGAGCACGTTTTCCCTTTTAGATAAGAACTCATTTATTGTTGCCACTAGTGAATAATTGGAAACATAAGGAATGTGAATAGGGGGACTAACCCCAACAGGATTTCATTGGGAATAGATTGTGTTGCTGAGTGAAAATTGGTGTTGTACCACCATTTTGCAAGTAACAACCAATTAAACCACCTTATACGATATTCACCAGTCATACACCTAAGATAGTTGTCAAGGAATTTATTTGCTACCTTAGTTTGCCAATCAGATTAAGGGTGGTAAGCTATGGAATAGTGCAAATCAACCCCTTGCTAATTGAAGAGATTCTGCCAAAATTGACTCAAGAAAACTGGATCCCTGTCACTCATAATTGTAGTTGTAAACATATGTAGTTTGAACACATCATCCATAAAACCCTTAGCCACATATGTTATTGTGTAAGGATGAGTTAGGATCATAAGATGGGCTTATTTTTTAAACTTGTCAATTACCATAAAAACCACCATTTTACCCTTAGATTTAGGCAGACCTTCAATGAAGTCCATACTAATGTTAGTAAATGGGGCACATGGAATTGGTAGTGGTTGTAGCAACCCTAGTGTCAAGACATTTTCATTCTTGTTCCTTTGACAAATGGAACATTCCCTAACAAATTGCTTAATGTTCTTTTAATGCTTTCTCCATAAAATAACCCTTCAACCCTCTTAATAATCATTGTAAAACCTGAGTGTCCCTTAATTGTTAAGCTATGATACATGGTTATGAATTCTCTTTGTAGGTTAGGGCTATTTCCAATTATAATTTTTTTTTCTATGAAGAAGATTGTCCCTCCATTGATACTATGGGTGGGAAGCAGGGTTTGTCACTAAATCTTAGATTAGGGACGTCACACTCCTATCCTCCTCCCAAGTCTTCTTGATTTTTTCCCATAAGGTCAATAGATATAGTTGATACTATTAAAGCATTTAATTCATTATTGGATACCCTAGACAAGGTATCAATTGCTACGTTTTCCTTTCCATTTCTATATTTGATCTCATAGTCATACCCTAATAGCTTAGACAACCATAAGTGTTGAGATTGAAAAATTACCTTCTAGTCTAGTAGGTATTTGAGGTTGTTATGATTTATACAAATTTTGAAATGCCTTCCCAAAAAATAATGCCTCCATTTAGTTCTTGCTAGTAGAATTAGCATAATCTCCTTTTTATAAATAGATAGTGTTTATTATTTAAGCCCTAATGGCTTGTTGATGTATGCTATAGGGTGCCCCTCTTGCATCAGCATTACTCCCATATTATCCTTAAAACATCCGCTTCCACCACAAAAAAGCTTATTGTGATCGAGTAAAGCTAGGACTGGTGGATGTGTCATAACTCTTTTGAGATGGTTGAAAGCTTTTGTAACATCTTCATTCCACATAAAAAAATCGTTCTTTAATAATTGAGTTAATGTTCTGCAAATAGATCCAAACTCTTTACAAACCTTTTATAATACCTTATAGGACTTAAGAATCCCTTTAATTGCTGATAGTCTTAGGTGTTGGCCAATCTAAAATTGCCTGTATTTTTTAGGGATTTGTTGTCACTTATTTTTCAGAGATCACGTGGCCCAAAAATTCAATCTAAATGCTCCCAAAAACACATTTTCTTATCCTTGTAAACAAGCTATGGTCCTTGAATAATTAAAAGACAACCTGTAAATGTTTTAGATGATATTCCCATAACTTACTGTAAGTAAGGATATTATAAAAGAATACAAGGATGAACTTCATTAAATACTTTCTGAATATGTCATTCATTAAGTTTTGGAAGGTAGCAGGTGCTTTTGTTAAATCGAAAGGCATCACCATAAATTCATAGTGTCCATTGTAAGTTATGAAAGTAGTTTTGTATACATCATCAAGAACTATACGAATCTAATGATACCTTACTTTATATCCAATTTGGAAAAGAGAGTAGCCCCAACTAGTTCTTTTAATAACTTTTCCACTATAGTAATAGGGAATTTATCTTTAACAATTAGTTTGTTTAGGGCCATATAGTCAACACAGTCTCCACAAACCATCTTTTTTCTTGACTAACACTATTGGAGAAGTAAATAGATTGCTACTTTGTTGGATTATACCTGATTGTAACTTCTTATTGACTATCTATTCAATTACATCTTTTTATAGGCCATAATACTTGTAAGCTCTCAAGTTCATAGGTTGAGTACCCACCTTGAAAGGGATAGAATGGTCATGCCCTCTAGGGGGTAAGCCTTGAGGTTCTTTAAATATTTATTGATAAGTGGTTATCAAAGCTTTAAGGTTAGGATTCTCCTTTTTCTGCCATGAGGAGAGAGTAGTTGATGAACTCAACTTATTATCCTCTTCTTCTAGCATCCTGAGGCTACACAAACTGACTACAACTACTTGAGTATTGTTATCAAGCAAGCACTGAAGTTGTTTAAGTTTAATAGTTTGAAATGGAACAGGGCTATCACCTTTAAGCAACATTTCTTGCTTGTGTCAATTAAAAGACATTTATAACTCTTTATAGTTAAAGACTATATTACCCAACTAATGGGTACCAAGTATCATATCACAGTTATTCAAATCCACCATAAACACATCTGCCATAAATACTACTCCTTGCATTCTTTATAACAGTGCAAATCATAGTACCATTATTAATAGTTTTCACTATCAGAGACTTTATGGACTTGAGGTTGCACTATAATTTATTTTCCATTTATGTATTAATGAAATTGTATGTGCTCCTAAAATCCACCATAATGAATAAGAATGCTTGTCCACCCTTCCTATGACCTTAAGAGTATGAAACCCTGTAGTACCCTCCAATGTATTAAGAGATAGATGAGGTATCATGGCTTCAAGGTTAAACATTTCCTTTTTATTATCATTCTCTTCAGTGTCATCTTTATTATATATTATACACATGAAATACAACATTTTAGTTTTACACTTGTGCCTTGAGACAAACTTCTCATCACACCAATAACATAATCCCTTAGCCCTCTTTTCATCTAACTTTTTATTATGTATGGATTTGGTAGGTTTTGTGCTGGTGTTGTTTAGGAAAGTTTGGGTTATAGTGGTCCCTAGTTTGTTGCGATGTGTGTTTAAGGTAGTGGTGACAAGGGAAGATGGATTTCTATGGAATGTTTGGGAGGGATAATTTTTGTCTGGTTGGTTGGACTAAAGATTAAGGTTGAGTATTGGGTAAGACCCTGTAGGGAGCGTCTATGAGAAAAAGTATTATCTTGTAATCGAGCTAGGTTGTAAGCTTGATATAAAGCCTTGGATTCAAGCATTTTTACCAAGGTTTTTTTATCTTACTTTGAACCCTCCCAAGAAAAAAAAAATTAAAGCCTACGTCTCAGTAATACCAGCTCTATTCCAAAGTATATCAAAATCCTAAATATATGCCTCTAAGTTACCCTCTTGTTCCAAATCCTTGAGCTATTTTAGGGGATCCTTTTGACCACTAAATCTACAGTATAAGACCTCAATATACTCATTCCATATAACACCCTAGTCTCTCATGCTCTTAAAATTTTGGTGCCAATATAATTCCATCCCATCTAAATAATAAGTTGCTAGTTTGAGTTTATCAGCCTCTAGAATCTCTTCAATCTCAAAGTACACACTTATAAAGCCACTTGTAAACATCATCACTATTAAAACTTGGGAAGTCTCGCTTAGGTTTAAAAACCTTCGAAGGTTGGTGATTATATCCGTAGTTACAACAAGGTTCTGAGCACCATGAGTCTTCATGTGTGCACTTGATTCTCTAATAGGTAGTTGCAACTTCTGCAGAAAAAAGCTATGTTGGAATGATGATCCATTGATGATGTTCTTCAACTCATCAAGTTTTATTTCATGATTGGTTCTGGTGCTTTCTAACTTCTGGCCATACCCCTCCAATAATTTCATCACTGGTTCATATTTCAGAGATTGCTCCTTATTAACTTACTCTAGAGAGTTCTCCAGCTTTTTAAGATCTTGGAACCTCATGTCAGGTGCCATCCTTTGAGTCCAAAGATTAGCTTTGATACCACTTTGAGCGATTTGAATATTAAGAGTTCCAATCTGGATTTGATCTAATAGAAAGTATAATAAATTGTATTTGGATAGGAAGGAAATGAAAGTACTACTATTAAGGAGCAACAATGAAAGATAAAAATGGTTAACAAAACATGGCAAGACGTTGGGATTTCTTGGATTTCAAGAAAGCATTCAATTCATTATTTTCAATTCTTATAACATCCTGACAAAATCTATTACATTATATAGTATCATTCCTTCTAGTTATTGTGCCTCAGCAAACAAAGGAAATCCTTTAGTGACTAAGAGATTGAACAAAATAAAATGGTGCGTACAAGAATGAAAAGATAGATAAAACTCTACGAATCATTTTATCAAATGGTGCATTTAGCAATGGTCATTTGTTTAAATTTAAATTGCCACTATTGCTCATCCTTCTTCTTCGTTTAGGACTATGACATACTCTTAGTCACAACTAGAATATGACCTAAACGCTATACTTTAAGAGAAACACCAATTACTCAAGAGTCGACTCCTTATTTGCTCAAACATTAGTTTATACTCCTTTAGAGGACCTATCCAAACATAGTCAAACAAAAAACAATACTGGAAAAACATGTGCATTCAACATCACTTCACTGAATTGCACATGTAAATTAAGTTACAAGATGCCATAAACATTTTACTCGCTTGCTAATTATAAAACATTTCTTTTGTTTCAATTTGATTAATAAAATATAACTATTTTTTATTTTGTTCAAACTTTCACAGTTTCGCGTTGAGCAAAAAAAAAAAAAACCAAACTCTTGCAAGTGTCTGATTATCAAAGTTCCAGCAGGGCCTCCAACTCCTGCCATTAGAACACAATCATGTAATGTGTAATGTCTAAGCAATCAATTTGAATGAAAACTAGAAAAAAAAAAAAGGAAAAGGGAGAAATAGTTTCGAGGGAATCAATCTTGATAGAAAATAGGGTTATAAAAGAAAGATAAGAAGAAAGAAAGAAAAAAGAACCTTCTAGAGTCCTACTTCGAGACCAAAAACCACGCCCTCTTCAATGACATCAATGCAAACCAAAGGGTGCCTGAGGTCTGGAGTCCTTTTTAGGCCCAAAGCCTGGCAAAATTGAACATCAACCTAGCTTCTCTCAAGGGCTCTAATTTTTCAGTTCTGTATAGACAAGGAACCCAAGGCTTCTTACAGTTGTATATATCTAAGGCCCAGCTGTGAGCAATAATAATCATCTCTTCTAGAGCAGCTAAGGCATCCACTAGGCCTGAACTCTATGTGTTGTAACCCAATTTTGGATTCACCAAGATTTTCTCAAATGTTATTTTATTTATGTTATTCTTTATAAAAATCCAAAAAAATTAAGAAAAAGTTTAAAAATTCAAAAATATATTTTTCTCGAGTCAACCGCATCTTTCCATCAAAACCGAGTCTACCGGGTCAATACGGGTCAAACCATGTCGATCAGGATAAAAAAAAATGAGTTTCGGGCCGTTTCGGGTCAAAACCATCATTTTTGACCAAAACCGAGTTCACCAGGTCAATACGGGTCAAACCATGTCGACTAGGATAAAAAAATGAGTTTCGGGTCAAAACTGTCATTTTTTACCAAAATCGAGTTCACCGGGTCAATACGGGTCAAACCATGTCGACCAGGATAAAAAATGAGTTTCATGCCGTTTTGGGTCAAAACTGTTATTTTTTTGGTCAAAACCCGGTCCACCGGTTTTATATCATTTGAAGGTTTTTTTATGTTTCAACATAATTTTCGGTAATTAAAATTGATTTTTAGCGGTTGAGTCGGGCTTTTTCTAATATTGATTTGAGTTTTTAATTTTACTTATATAAATATATATTATTATACATAATAAAAAATAAAATAAAATAAAATAAAAAAATTTGTCAAACGGGGCAGTTGCGCCGAAAACAAACGGTGATTAAAAAATAAGATTTGTGGAAATTTGAGATTTGTATGTCTCCTGTCATTGGCTATAAATAGCCAGTGATAATGCGGACGAAAAAAAAAGAAAGAGGAGGAGAAAAGAGAGAAAAGAAGAAGACTAGAGAGATGATATCCTATATCACTATTCATGTTTTTTTTTACTATTTCTTCATGCAAGTAAGATATTGATTTTGATTAAAAATAATCTGAAAAATATCAAAAATATCCTAACCATTAGATCTAATAATATTTAGCCGTTGATTTAATAGGATATAATAGAACTTACCACACCCAATTAAAACCCAAATCAATCTTAGCCCTTAAAACAATTTGCCTTTAGATCCGGTGGCGCCACGTCACCCGGTGTACCAAGCTCTCGGTACACCGCGTCACATCAGATAACGAATCTGCTCATCTGGACCGTCCGATCAACCTGCAGATCGAGCCAATCACAGCCGCACGATCTTTCCATCAGAGATCCAACGGTTCACAGGATTCCTCTGCATCGGTGTACCATGCTGGCGTTCACACCGTAGTATAACCCAGAGCCTCTCTCCTCTCGCCGGCGAATCTCTCTCTCTCTCCTCCGATCTCCCATCTCCGGCCGTGTGAAGCCTCCGCACCACCACAGAAAGGTCGCCAACCTCCTACAAAGCAAAAACCCGGCCGCTTTCAGCGTTCTCTCCCCCCCATATCGCCGGACAAAGGCCGCGATTTTCGTCGGCCACCAAATCTTCAAACCGTCGATTCTCCCTCTTCAGCCATCAACGGCCATCTAGACCACCTCCATCAGAATCCTCGTCCTCAGATCTACCAGAATCAATCATTTTTTTGGTCGGAAACCTCGCCAGAAAATTTCACCGCTCCAACAGTAACCGCGCGTGGGCCACACGCGCCGCCAGTGGCATTTTCGTAAATTTCGGAGAAATTCAAGGGTATTTCAGTATTTTGCCTATATAGTGGCACTCAGGTAATTTTTTGGGGTTTCTACTGGTATTTTTAATATTTTTTTTATATATAAATGCTTGTAAATTTTCTTACATGTCGTAAAAAATACAAAAAAATCAAAGTCGACACGTCTTTTTTTTAGAAAAACACTGATGTCAAAAATTTAAATATCAAATATGGATTATGTCCATTATTTCTTTTGGTAACCCAGACGTAATTCTTCTTTTTAGGGACAAACATCAATATTTTAGACGAGTATCCTAATTTTTAGGGATTGATGTCATTTTTAACGTGTCTCCTATTTTTAGGGACCGACGTTAATCATTTAAAAAAGAATTACAAATAACCCCAAAATATAATCGCATTTGAATCAAACAAAAAACACACAAGTAAGGGTAACCTTTCTATTGAAAGGATGTTTTAAGGGTGGTGTCTACCTTCCCTTAATCATAACTAACCTCGTACGTGAATCTCTGGGACCAGTGTCTAATTTGGGATTTCTAGTTTCCCTCAAATTACTAGATGGCGACTCCAATAAAATCTTTGTTTCCCCCAATCGAGAAAAAAAACCCTTTTTGTTAAATAAACAAAAAGCGGGAGTCGTCACCCGACGTCGTGTATTGACACTATACACTGTCCCTATTCACCAATTTTGACATCTAGAGAGAAAAGGAGAAGATTCAGAAAACTTCGTGGGTAAAAGAATAAATCAAAGTAGCATAATATGAAATGTTTAAAGAAGAAAATGAAGATTTAATTTATATAAAGGTCATTGCTTTTTCATTTAAAGAAAGAATGAGAACAATCTACTAGTATCATCTCAAGAGCCTTGAGAATGCCTATAAGGTAAGGGAGTTGTTGTGTCCGTGAAACAAGAAGTCAGTTAAAGAAATATGAAAAATTTGAATTTTTTATTAAACAAAAATGATAGCAGCCAAATGCATCCCATGTACATAACATGCACCATTTGCATTAAGATAGGTTTACTTATACTCATTCCTGTTTTTCATTGAAACTCCAATTCATTCTAATAAAATACAAAAATAAAATGGCCTATAAGAAATTTTAACTAGCAACAAGTGACAAAAAGTGAGAGTATAGTTAGCTGGGTTACTTGGATTCGTTAGAAGGATAATTATTTTGGCATGAAAAAACATTGGAGGATTAGTTTTTAGTACACCTTTCTAGGTAGCAATTTATGGAAGAAAAATCAAATTAAAGGAGTTATCTTGACAATATTGTAACTTCTGTCTCACTGATCTCTTCTTCAGGTTTCTTCTCTAGATTTTAATTCTATTTTTCATATTTAGATTCTAGATTTCATCTGCATTCTTATGTAATTTTTTTTTTATATGATTTGTAATTGAATTTCAATCAATAAATGGCTTCAATTCCATATCAATTGTCGATTTAATGATCTTTATTCACACTTTGGGTTGTAGCACTAGATTACAATTCATCAATTCCCAATAACTAGTTATTTCGTGCATAGAAACAAAGTTACCTCCAAATCCAGGAAGAGTTCCGTACCGAAGTTCAGGCAGGCCCAATTAAGCAGAAGAAATTGATATGCATGCATGACATGCCTGAAAAGAATTACATCATTTATAAGAAATCTCATAATAATAAGATAAGCTAAAGTTTTGTAGATATATCAGTGCTATCTCCAATCAACCACCTAAAGTAAGGCCACTTATAGCACCAACTAATGGTTTTCTTCCAGCTATGCTCCATCCAAATCATAACAGAGCATCCTAAGAATTATCGTACAAAATATAGGGAAATAATATTTGTGAGAGAAAAAATCAAATGAAGTAAAAAAGTTGAAGTACCTTTAAAGGTTTTTATGATGATATCTATTAAAAAAAAGCCTATCTTTTCTCGCTCCACTACAACAATATTCAAGCTAATATTTGAGAAAGCAAATTTATACCTACAAACTATTGAGCTATATGCACTTTCACATATACTGATTGTAATTCATCTTATGGTGGTTTCAAAGTTATTGAAATAAGACATTTAAAAGTGTAATCCAACCTTTTCGTTGTGACATCAAAGCCCTATGAGAACTTGCCATTTGAACCTCCTCAAAAACTCAAGATAATAGTCATACTTATTAGCAATGTCATCCAGACAACAACACATATTATGATTTATTTGATTCTACCAGTAATAACTTTTGCTTTTACATCTTCTTTTTGCAAAGCTTCCTCGGTGTTCTCCTTAACTGAAATAAAAGGTGAGATATAACCAAAACTACCAAGTGTCAAATAGCCAAAGCTATGTGAAACAGATTAAGAAAAATTCATGCCACTAGCTTACTGGCCCACGCTATAAACATATAGCTCAGAATAGTAAGAGGGTACCAGAGTCAAAATTATCTGATCTTTATGCCTAAAAGTAATTTATGCGTTCTGAAAAGTAGAATCTTAATGAAACCAAAGTTTATGAAATTTGTTTCCTTGCATATTTTGTAGAACACATTTTGTTAAATTTCCTAAAAAAGCAAGAAAAGGTTAGTAATGAACCAACCATCAACTATTTGAAGTGAAGTTTCATGTTTTTTTTTTCCTTTAGGAACGAATCCATTTCCATTATAAAAAAATGAATAACATGAGTCAATCCCTGCTAGAAAGCATGAATCAAAAGAAAAACAAATTTCAAAAACATCCAATCTAATCCAATCTAAGTTAGATCAGGTCTAAACTACAACACACTTTATATGGAAGCAACATGACTCTAGGTCCAGTTATCTATTGTATTAACATTACTATTTCTATTATATCATGGTCCATTATACAAAGTCCATTAAAGTTAGCTCTCTCTCTCTCTCTCTCTCTCTCTCTCTCTATATATATATATATATATATATATATATATATATATATATATATATATATATAACACATGTACATAATGAATTATAAGAAAATCTTTTTTTTCACCTTCTCTTCATTAGTTTTCTTTCCTTTTATATTATGGTATCAGAGCCAAATTTCTAAAATCTTTGAATTGTTAATCTTTGTATTAAAATAGAACCGATTTACAACAGCAATCTTTTTTATTATTATTTCTTTTCTTCAATTCATTATACAACTACTATTTCGAGCCTATTGCATAATTACACACGTGGAAAGTTTAGAAAACATGCTCTTCATATTACAACTCATGAAAAGTCCCTTTTTATCACTGCCACCCTTTATCAATCCTAATGGTGTCGGTCTTAACTCTATCAACCCTAATGAGTTGGCAGATGCAACCTTTAACAAGCTCACCATTATCTTTATTTGAAAGTTAGAAATAAGAACTATATCTTTTGGAAAGCTCATGTTCAACCTTTCTTAATTGGCCTAGGATTATTTAAATTTATAGATGGAAAGGCATGATGGCTAACCTACTGAAACCATCATCACTAATAACACCATAGAAGTCAATCCAATCTATACCATGTGGTTACAATATGATCAACTACTTATGAGCACATTAATTGCCTTTCTCTCTACTGAGGTATTGTCTTTAATTATTGGTTGTACAACATCTCATATTGTTTGGACCATTCTAGCATCAACATCGGTTTTTTCCTCTGCAACACGTATAATGTTCATGTAATATGCCTCTATTGTTGATCTAAAGAGAGTAGGAAGTGGCCAGATGATCCCAATTACCATATAATTAAAACCATGAATATGATTGCGAGTTGGACTAATTTCAAGGCTATCATGATCCAAAATAATGATAAGTATTGTGGCTAGACCTCTACCATGATGATTAAACTCCACAATCACTAAAGAAAATATTACTAGAGTGGCGATGCTCACCACTATAGCAAGAGGGAGATTGTCCTAGATTTTGTTGTGGTGCAATGGATCAGGCAAGGTATGTTGCTCGATAGAAGGTCTCAACATCATTATCTTGTTGAATAAAAAGGTGCTGAAAAGTGTTGCTAATGTTAAACTCGTGGCTTAAAAGTAAGGAGTACAGTTCAGTAAAGGATACCAATTTTTTGAATAGATAAAGGTTGAAATTAAAAGATTTACCAACAGCTGAGAGTTCACCACAATAAGCCTACAAGTTTTTTCTTTTTATATATAAGAAAAGATAGCTAACCCTAATGGCTTTGTCTATAAAGTTAGAGATATAGTAATGTTAATACAATAGATAACTTTGACAAAAATTTATGTCTAATCATATTACATCAATACTTTAAAGAAAAGAATCTGTCTATCTCATGACAGTTTTGCAAAGGAAAGAACCCTATAATCTATCTATCTTTAATAGCAGATTGAATGATTTTATTAATAATAAACATTTCTTGCCAAATTAAGTGAAGATAACAAACGCATCATGAAAATCTTAGCAGCACCGAAACAAAATAATCTACATAAGAAACCTGTTAATTCTTTTTGAAACATTATATATTTGGTGAATGGATGTATTGGATACCACACATACCATCAATAGAAAGTAAATTGAGAAGTGGGTTGTTGATGATTGTAACATGTTATGATTGAAATAGAAATGTTACCAATAATTAAAGAATCCAACAAGAATCTTTTTATTCAACAAATAGTTGATGAAATCAGGCAACATGGATAGAACAAAAAGAAGAAGAAAAAAGGAAAAAAAGTGGATAGAAATGGAGAGATTCACCTGAATCTCTTTCTCTTCATTTACTCATTATATTTTTTCACTTTGCTTTTTATATTCTGTTACAACCAATATATGCATACAGTAATTGATTACCCTAGAACTATAGGAGTGGCTAACATTATTATATGTGTTCCTCAACAACACTAAAAAACATGAAAGTTAAATGGTGCATTTTTTTATGCCTAAGTGGAATCTAACAAAACATTGTGTTTTTTTTTTATTCCAGCAAGGGTCATAATTTTAAAATGTCTCAGCCTTTATCATCTCTTGTTCTTTGTCTCCTACCATACTTATAATTGCAATACGTGACAATTCTTCCCCTATCACAACCTTCTTGTCTTTAAGGTTGAATTGAGATAAACACAATGCCATTTCCTCAGTAATTTCTCAAGTAGTATCTGCAAGTGAGAGTCCCTTCTAATGAATTAACACTTGGGTAACAACTTGATTTTTTTTTCTTTGTAATTTTTTTATCCAATATTGCTTGTGGTTGCAGGTTAGAAGCATGAGGTAGATTTGGTAGAGTACTTTGCACTAGTCGGCTCCCTATGTGCCTTTTAAGTTGGGAGACATGGAATATTGGGTAGATGGCAAAGAAAGGTGGGAGTTCCAGCTTGTATGTCATATTTTCGATCTTGTTTATCAACAAGTAAGTTCCAAAAAACTTAGCTAATAATTTTTGTGCTGATCTACGAACCAATGATTGTTGTTTGTATTGTTGTAGCTTAATATATACATAGTCCTTGATAGAAAAACTCATTTCACTTCTCTTTTTATTGACAAGTTGAGCCATCCTGTTTTGTGCAGTTCAAAAATAGATCTTGATTTGTTTAATCATCTCTTCCCTTATTGTCAGCACATCATCAATAGATTCCACTATAGAGTCTTTAGGAAAATAGTGAACATGTATAGGAAGAGGAAACCATACAATACCTCATAAGGTGTTAGCTAGGTAGAAGAATGAAAGTTTGTATTATACCACAATTCTACCAATGATAGCTATTTTTCCCATTAGTTTGGGTTGTCCTCAGTCATACATTTGAGATAGTTTTTAATGCATTTATCAACTATCTCTGTTTAGTTATCGGTTTGAGGGTGGTAAGCAAATGAGTAGAGCAAATTAACCCATCGAATACTGAACATTCCCTTCTAAATTTTGCTAAAAAACACTGGATGCCTGTCATTAACTATTGATACTGGGAGGCCATATAGTTTGTACAAATTGTCCATGAATAACTTAGCAATAATAGGGGCTAAATACATGTGGTTTAGGCTTATGAAGTGAGTGTATTTGTTGAAGCGATCTACTACTAACATAATAACATCTTTCCTTTCAGATTTAGGTAGCCCTTCTACAAAATTCATGCTAATGTCAATGAAGGGAGTATACGGAATGAGAAGGGCTTGTAGTAGCTCAAGAGTGACCATGTTTTCATGTTTATTCTTCTGGCAAATAGTGCATTCTTTAACAAACTGAGGAATATGCTTTTGTTGCCTTTTTCAATAGAACAAACTCCTTTACTCTCTTCATAGTAGCTGTAATTCTTGAATGTCCTCCCACAGTTGAGCTATGATATAATGAAATCAACCTGACTTGTAGTTCTAAATCACGTCCTATAACAATCTTACCCTTCATGTTCAGATGTCCATTAACCCATGTGTAATGAGGGTATAACCTTAGAGTAGCTTGTAGGTCCTGAATGATGGTTTGTATATATGGATCTTTTTCCTAAGACTTTTTAATCTCATCCATGATATTAAAAGAGACTGGGGAGACAACTATTGTGTAGAGTTCCTGACTAGACGTTCTTGAGAGGGCATTTGCTATTGTATTTTCCTTTCCCCTCCTATATTCTATCTCATAATCATACCTCATCAATTTAACTAACCACTAATGTTACATAAGAGTAATTATTTTTTGATCCAAAAGATATTTAAGACTCACGTGATTTGTGTGAATCTTAAAATGTTTTCCCTACAAGTAATGCTTGTACTTGGTGACTGCATGCATGATAGCCAACATTTTTTTTCATAAATAAACATTGCTTGTTATTTAGGGCCTAGAGATTTGCTGTATAGGTAATAAAATGTTCATCCTGTATAAGTACTACTCCCACCCTCATCATGGACACTTCTGTCTCTACAATGAACAATTTATTCTAGTCTAGTAGAGATAAGACCAAAAGCTTAGTCATCAATTCTTTGAGCAAGTTGAATGCTTTGGTAGCTTCATAATCTCATACAAAAACATCATTTTTCAATAGTTGTGTCAAAGGTTTACAAATGGAACCGTACCCTTTAACAAATCTTTTATAGTAGCTTGTAAGCCCTAAAAATCCTCTCATTTGCCTGAAGTTCCTAGGTAGTGGCCAATTGAGTATAGCTTTGATTTTATTAGGGTCAGTAGCAAATCCATATTCAGATATAATGTGACTTAAGTATTCTACTTGTTCGCTGCAAAAGCTATATTTACTTGCCTTAGCAACCAACTTATGTGCTCTCAACAATTCAAAATTTATATTTAAGTGTTCATAATGATTTGTAGATGTCTTGATGTGCACTAAAATGTCATCAAAGAACACCAGGATGAATTTCTTGAGGTGTCTCTAAAAACCTCATTTATCTAACTCTAAAAGGTAGTTGGGGTAGTGGTTAGCCCAAATGATATGATCAAGAACTCATAGTGGCCATTGTGTGTTTTGAAACTATTTTGAATTCCTTTCTAGAAACCATTCTAATATGGTGATATCTAGATATAAGATTAATTTTTGAAAAGATAGTTGATCCCACTAATTCTTCTAGTAACTCTTTTACCACAGGAATATGATATTTGTCCTTGACGGTGAGTTTGTTCAAGGCCTTATAATCCACACATAACCTCCAAGTATAATATTTTTTCTTAACCAGCACTACTAGAGAGGCAAAAGGATTGTTTCTAGGCCTTATAATTCTTGTTCCCAACATTTTTTCTACCATTTTGTTTTTCTAAAACATCCTTCTGCAACCCCAAGTACCTGTAGGGTCATAAATTTACTGTTTGGCTCCCTTTCTTTAAGGGAATAACATGATCATGACCCCTGAGAAGGGTAGTCCTTGAGGCTCTTTAAATATGTCCTGGTAATTCTCTAGCAATGATGTTAATGTAGTATCGCTACAGTGATAAAAAGGCAGTTTAATTGTCAGAGAACTAAGAGAATGGTCATCCTCTTCCAGGATTCTTAAACTGCATAAATGGAATTCTGCCACATGCTTATGATTTCCCAATAAATAGTTTAGTTGCTGAAGCTTAATAGCTTAAAATTTGATTGGATTCTCCCCCTTAAGTAATACTCTCTGGCCTTGTCAATTAAACAACATCCAAAAATGCTTGTAGTTGTATAAAATGTCCTATAGTATATATAATCATTAGATGCCTAGCACCATGTCATAATTACTTAAATCTATTATGAAAACATTTGCTTCGAAGCCCACCCCCTGTATTGTCCATTTGAGGCCCTTACAGACTGACTTGTATACCATTTTTTCCCTCATTTACAACTTGTATATTTATGGGATTTATGGTAGTTAACTCACATTGTAGCCTAAGAGCTAGAGAGGAGATAAGAAAGTTGTGAGTACTCCTAGAGTCCGCTTTATGAAGGGTTTGTTTTTCTATCTTCCTAGTGACCTTCATAGTGTGGAACCCCATGATTCCTTCTAAAGCATTCAATGAAATATGAGGTATGAATTCTTCAATAGGACACCCTTCTTCTTGAATCTCCTCTCCTACAGCCTCTTCCTCCTCCTTTAGAATACTCATGCAATACAACTTTTTATTCCTGCATTTATGACCAGGTATAAATTTCTCATTACTCCAAAAACATAATTCTTTTAGCCTATGTTCTTCAAATTCCTGGTTTTTAATAGATTTGGTAAGTTTAATAAGGTTCTTGTTGAATGAGTTTTCAGCATTGTTATTGGGTCAATTGAAAGGGATTGTTTTAGGTAAGTTAGTTGCTGTTGTAAATTTATTTTTGGTAGAGTTTGATTGCTGAATGCTTTTAGGTTAAATGGTGTGAGAAGGTATTTGTTTGAAATCTAGCAAGGTTATAGGTTTGTCAAAGATCTTTAGGTTCAAACATTTTCACAATGTTTTGTATTTCCACTTCAAAACCCCCTACAAAGATGACTAAGGCTTGTCTCTCTCTAATGCCAGCTTTATTCCATAAAATATCAAAATCATGAATATAACTCTCTAAATCTCCCACTTGTTTCAAATCTATTAGTTCCTCCATAGGGTTTCCCCCCCTCAAATTTATAGCAAAAAGCTTCTACATACTTCTCTCAACTCACCTTCTGATTACCTAGGCTTTTCATAAAATTCTGGTGTTAATAAAAGGCTATGCCATTTTAGTAATAAGAAGCAAATTTCAATTTATCTGAATCATCAATGTCTTTGATCTCAAAATACTGGTTGCATTTATACAACTCATGCACATATTCCCCCTCAAACATTGGAAAAAGATGTTTGGGTTTATGCATGTTATAAGTAGATGGTCTCCCTTCATTTGTGAGGGAACCTTTGCATGACAAACTCTTTTTGTTGTGTCAGGCTATTGATCATATTCTTTATGTCCCTAATCTGAGCTCCATAATTGTTAGTGGTATGGTCCAGCTTTTGGCCTTGTTTCTTCATGAGTGTTATTGGTTGACTTCCTTTTATGTCGAGTTAATGAAATCTTCTCAACTATTATTGTGTCTGGTGCCATGTTCCTGGTTTAAGGAAGGTTTGCTCTGATATCATTTGTTATAATCAAAATAAAAATGCTACCAACAGTTAAAGAATCCAGTGTGAAATTGATTTTTTCAACACATAGCTAATGAAATTAGACAACAAGAATAGAACAAGAAAAAAAGAAGAAAAGTGGATAGAAATGAAGGGATTCACCCGAACCCCCCCCCCTCCCTATCCTCATTATATTTTTTTTCTCTTTGCTTTACTTATTCTATTACAACTAATATATTCATACAGTAATTGATTGCCCTAGAATTACAAGAGTAGCTAGCATTATTACACGTCTTCCTTGACAACACTAAAAAGAGTTAAACGGTGTGTTTTTAATGTCTAGGTGAAATCCTACAAAACATTGTGTTTTGTATTCCAGCAACAATCATAATTTCAAAATGCCTCAGTCTGTATCATCTCTTGTTATATGTCTCCTGCCATATACTTTAGTTGCAATACGTGACATAATGGCCGCTCCATCAGCTCCAACTACCATCAATGTTTTTCTCTTCGCTCTGTTACTGCTCGCCATCTTCACTCTTGTGCTCTGCTCTCTGCTGAAGCAAGTTCCGGACCATATAAGCGGAAGGAAAGAAAGATGAGAAGAATCTTCTCTCCTATCCTCTATAAAAGTCTGAATTCACAAGGATTTTTGTCGTTTAATCTGCCACGTGTTAAACGACATTATGTTTCCAGGGTCATTTTGTCAAACAATAAACTTCGGGAAACGACGCCGTTGACCACGTGGAATGAATTTGATGAACAAAAGAGCCCGGCCCAAACGTGTGTTTTTACCGAAGGGTCTTAAAACCCTAGCCTCCCTCTCTCTCTGCTTCTCTTCCCTTTCAAGGACGCTTGATTTGCCTCTACCCCAACAGTCGAGCAGCAACAGCACAACAACAATGGTAACTATCTGCCTATCTCCTTCACCGGCAACAAAGATGGAA
>Ga0325401_1000603_pt1 | contig 27022 bp, 24 predicted proteins | sample PopdelMetagenome_FD_205666 | JGI IMG/M metagenome (GOLD analysis project Ga0325401, IMG submission 205666) | Populus deltoides microbial communities from Bellville, Georgia, United States - Xylem-PdKOR-R2 | ecosystem: Host-associated > Plants > Phyllosphere > Stem > Wood/Secondary xylem | place...
ATGAAATAACCCGATTTAACTTGACTAGCCCGCTACCCAGGATAATCCTACAAGATAAGAAAGAATTAAAAAAATAGCAATTAAAAGAACATGAACCAAAATTGTATAAAAATAAATGAAATAAATATCAAGGGACAATTTTTAAAAAAACAACAAATCAAGATAATTGATAAAATAATAATTAAAAGAACAAGAACCAAGTGTGGAAAAAATAAATAAAATGTCGAGGGACAAAATTAAAAACAATAACAAACCAAGAAAAGGATAGAAAAAAAAACAATAATAAAAAGAATAAGTGTTATATTTAATATATATAAAAATAAAACCATATTGAAATGGATGAAATTGAAAAATAAAAGTAATCCAAAATAAATAAAGATAATTAAAAGAAGGAGAACGGTGATTAGTAGAAAAAAAATTAATGGAATGACAACTTTTAATCTTGACTCACCCATAACAAATTTCAATGAAATGAGAGAGAAAATAGAGGTATAGAGGTAGAGAAAAAATCTCATTGCCACTGGAATATTGTGAATCTTACTACACGCGTCGCCCTATCAGCTACGTTGCTGCTAGATGCTTCAAAAGACTTAGCGGTTGGACCTTTTTTGTTGTCGTAAGACGTAGCACATGCCATCTTTTTTTTAAAAAAAAATCTAATTTGCTCCTAACTCAAATAGATCATGGTTTTTTTATATATAAAAAAACACAAATAAAATACCAAAATATTCGTTGACTCTATATTTGATTCCAATGTCTTGAAGGATAATGAAGTAAATTTACTATTTAAAAGAAAATGACACAGAAGCCTGTTCTAACCTTTTGTTTTTTGGTTTACTTTAAGGGTATTCATATCATTTAACTAGGCAAAAAAAGTTGATAGACCATTATTCCCTCTCATTAGTTTTATAATAAAAAATAAATCTCATAAATAAAAATCAATTTTACTTCATATAAAAACCATTTAATTTTTTAAATGAAAAGTAAATACGTCATTGCGTTGTGTAGCAATTCATAGTATAGTAAATATAACCATATAGTAAAAGACTAATAGGATTTAGTTTTTTCTTTACTTTTTATTATGGATCTTTAAAGCATTAACAACATTCTATATACTATGCAATTCTATAAATGCAACAAGACTCTTCATGATAATGGTTAAATTAAAACAAAAATAAACAGCATTCATCCCCACAACTCCCTTAAAAATCATAAATAAAAATTAAATAAGCATGTTTAATAATCCACGTACACCTTTTACAAACAAATCTCTTGTAAATCATGAAATCATAAAACCATGTTTAAATGCGTGTAAATGGCCGCACCAAAAACCAAGACATTTATGACAATGTCTAATTCCTCCTGGTTGAGATAGCTAAACATGTTACATTCGTAGGTGTAGTCGTTTCATTACTTTGCTTATTAAAATTATATATTTACTATTTTATATTTTTACCAGAATGAGCTTACTTGTTTTGCTACGAGGATAGTTCGGTTTAGTGGTGTTCACGGTTCGGTTCGGTTCGGTTTTAACCCAAAAATTCAACCGAACCGGGAAATAGTATTTCTTATTAATATAACCCGAACCGAACCAAGAACCGGTTCAAACCGAACCGGTTATGTTCGGTTCGGGTCGATTTTTTAGCATAAAAACCAGAAAAACCGGACTCATCCTCATCGATGAGCTAAATCAAAGGAAAAATCTGACATCAAATACAACAACCACTTAGAAATTCAAGAAAAGCAACTAGCATCAAAGTTTTCCACATAGGGGCTGAGAAGGGGAAGGGATGGGTTGGGAAAGGGAAGGGGAAGGGAGGTCCCGAGAGAGCTGATTGACCATAAATTTTCTTGGGTCTTTGGCTCTTTCACCAGTTGTGAATGCCGTGTTGGCTTTAGCAAAGCCTTTTCTTTTGGGGTATGTAGAGAATCTCATATCTTGCCTTCACCCAGCACAAGGATGGAACTAGTATAAGTTATATTGTATGGATTTCTTGAATAATGGTTCCCTTGCATCTGGATTATGAAACTGGAAGGGGAAGGCTAGGAAGGGCGAAATGGAAGGGAAGGCTTGATGGGGGTGGCAGCTGGAAAGGGGAAAAGTGATTTAGGGTTCTGGGAAGGGGAAGGCAAAGGAAGAGGGGAAAAGGGGAAGGCTGGAGGGGAAGGGGAGGTTGGCTGCTGGAAAAGGAGAAAGTAAGGGAGAAAGTAATTTAGGGTTCTTGAAAGGGGAAGGGGAAAAGGGGAAGGCTGGAGGGGGAGGGGGAGGGGGGTTGACGACTGTTAAAGGGGAAAGTGATTTAGGGTTAGGAATTGTTTTTTTTATACTTTTTTTAAACCAGTTCGGTTTGGTCCGGTTCAATCAGTTTAAGCTTCTTTAAACCGGAACCGAACCGGACCGGCTGGTTTTTTTATTTTTTTATCGGTTTATTCGGTTTTTTCTGTTGGTTCGGTTTTTTCGATTAATTTTTTTTCAGTTTTTTCGGTTTAATCGGTTGGTCAGTTTTTTTGAACATCTCTTGTTCGGTTATTTCATGATGATTTAAATGTAATTGCTAATTTCACGAGGATCGTTGTAGTAATCTCACTATTAAATGTTACAATAAAAATACTTAACCTTTCTTAAAAGTTATTTTCATTTAATTACCTTAAAAGTTAAAAATACTTAATCTCATTATGTTTTGATGTTATTCTTGAGTTGGGTTAGTGGCGATTTGATCTTCTTCTTTTTATATATAAAATATATATATAAAAAATTGTTGGTGTGTGGCATGAGCTGTTGTTCAGTGGAATAAAGCCAACTTTCACCGTGACATTTGAAGCACCACAAAGCCCTCTTTCATGTGTGGCTTCTCTCGTGGTGGTTTGGCACAAGCCATCTTTTTTTTTCTTTATTGTTCTCTTTCTCATCTATATTAAATTTTATGTTGGCCATTAAAAAAATTAGCATTATCCTCTTATATTTTACATTTCATACTTGGCTCTCGATGTTTTGATTTCTAAGTTTAATTCTTATCCTTTTTATAAAATTTTATTTTAATTTTAATTTTATCATTGGATCGATAATCTTAATTTTTAATTTCTTCAAGCTCGGTCCTCATTCTCTTAATTTTTATTTTTGGTCTAGAGTCTCATGTGAGTTTGATTTTTGTTTTCAATTCTACCATTCAATTCAAAGTTTGATGATATTTAAGACTAGGTTCTCAATCTTTTGATTCATATCCCTTTTATAAAATCTTAATTTTTTTACAATTTCATCCTTAGATTCATAATATTGGTTTTTTATTATTATTTCAAATTTGATCATTGTTCTCTTGATTTTTTATTTTTGGTTTTGGATTCTTTTGTTTATTTCATTTTTCTTTTTAATTTTACCCCTTAATTCAGACTTTAATAATATTCAAGGTTAAGCCCTCATTGTTTTGATTTTAGATTTTGATCCTTAACTCTTTTATCAATTTTTTTATTTGTTTTCAATTTCATTATTAGATTCATGATTCTGGTTTTTTATTTTTTTCACATTTGGTCTTCATTCTTTTGGTTTTTATTTTTTGTTTTGGGTTCTTTTGATATTCTTTTTCAAATCTTCCATTTTTTTCAAAATTTTAGGTTGTCCTCTTATTTTTCCAGAGACGATCTGGTACAAGTATCAAGTTATATGTTAGGTGGGTTGACCCGATTTAACCCAAGTCAAATTAAATTTTTTATTTTATAAAAAAGTAGGAATGACATGATTTTGAAAAAAAAAACAAAATAAAGGATAATACTCGATGATTTGTGACCTGTTCTTGACCAGGTTTGCCACGGGTTTACCAAGTTATGGGCCAACCTATGTGTTTTTTTTCCTTATCATTTTACACAAAAGTGAATTATCCTCAAATTTCTTTTAAAACTATACTCAATGTCTTATTTTTTATTATCTCGTTTGTATGATCCGATTCGTGAGTTTTGATGACCTCACCTAAATTTGCCGATGTTTTGTTTTTGTAGATTTCTTTTTGTTATTTTTTTTTAATTTTTATCCTCCTATGTCTAGATTTTTTGAGATTGACAATGATTTTTTTTTCTATTTTTTTATAATGTCAAGTCATGGATTTTTTCCTTTATTTAAAATATATTGACATCGCTTCAACATAGTTTTTTTACATTGTAGAAAATTTAGTCTACCCCGCAGCAAAGCACGAACCACCTATCTAGTAAACCCTGAACCATTTTTTCCATATTGTCTTGTCCATGTGAAAATAAAGTCTAGTTGTTGGGTATTGTGGTCCTTTCACAAGCACACATTCGTCTTTTAAACATTTATTGGGGGGCACAAATGTACTTTTTAAAAAATATAATTATCAAAATAACCTCACATGCAAAAAAATGAACTTCTGTTAAGGTTTGTGGTCATTTATTTTTAAATGAACAGTAAAAAGACTTGAGTGTGATCAGAATCAAATAATAAAAAAACTCCATTGCAAGGATATTTTTATCATTGTATATAATCTTGTTTGTTATTTTCGGATAGGCTCAAATGCATCTTGGTCTTTCAGTAATATACATTATTCTTTTTAAAAAAGAAAAAAGTTAGTGGTGCGTGACAAGCTCATGCCAATGAGTGGATGTTATCTGCGCCCTTTGGGTAGCGTGCACTGCGATGTCTGACCGTAAAATGTTGCCTTTCACAACAATGATAGAGGCTTGACGATGTCCTTTTCCCAACAATGTAGCATGCGATGACAAGGGACAAATGACTTATCTTCAATGATCCTTTCTTTTTTCTTGTTCTTTTCTTTCTCATCCACCAAAAAGTGCAAGTTGATCCTCTTTCTTATTCTTTTTATTTCTAATTTTTATCGATGAACCTTTTATAAAAACTTTGTTTGTTTTTAATCTAGTCCTTAAATTACAATTTCTCATCTATTTTTTTTCAATTTGGTCTTTATTCGTTTTTATCTCTAGTTTTTGTCTTTGGCCCTCTCATAAAAGTTTTGTTGATTTTCAATTTCATCATTCAATCTAAGTTTTGTTGGCCTGGTCATTATTCTCTTGATTTATTTTCACTTGTTATAGTTATTTTTCTTTTCAATTTAACCCTTCAATCAAAAAAAATTTCTTGCTCTTTAATTTATTTTTCATTTCGATTTTCTCCCTTACTCTTTTAATTACCATGTTTTATTTTATATCATTTTTTTTGTAATTGATTTTTTCTAGATTTCATCATTCAACACTTTATTTGCCGGGGATTAGGCTTTTTAGTTTTTTTTTCCATGTATAGTGCTTCCATTCTAATGACTCAAGTCACGGGTTTTTTTTGGTATAAACCACGCGGTGTCCTAGACGCTGGTCCAAACTAATCCACGCTCGCACCGGGTCGACCCACAGAGGGGTAAAGTGCTCCCCAAGAGAGGTTCTCCATACACAAGGAGGGGTCGAACCCCTGAACTTGCTTAAGAGATGAGAGTGCCGAACCACTCACACCGTGCCCTCTTGGGTAAGTCACGGTTTTGAAAGTTAACATGGGTTGATATATATATTTTTTTAAAAAGGATTGACTTTGTGGTTTTCTTCCTTTTTTTTTCTATCTCGCTATTCCAATCTCATTACCTGGGCTACGAGTTTTGTATGTTAACCAAAGTTAACTCGCTCTTTATTATTCAGGTTAAATGTCTATCACATTATTCCGGGTTGACTATTTTTGTATTTTTTTTTTCTAGTTTCGCACTTTCAAATATATGTTATATCGTTATCTATTTTTTTTTTACCAGGCTACCGTGTTTTTTTTTTAAAAAATTATATGTTATATCATTACCTATTTTTTAAAATTACCCTATATGTATTTAATTTCTAAAGATATTACTATGATTCATGTATAAATGTTTTTTATGTTTCAAGTAGATGAACTTTATTTTTAAAAATAAAAAATATTTATTTTTAGAATAATATTTCTAATATGTGCAGTATTGCATAATGATTTTTTCCCATTTTATTTTATTCAATTAATTTCACGTGTGCTTGTTTCTATTATCATTTGATTGAATACAAATATTTATTATAATAAATAGATTTATTAAACACAACCAATTAAATAACGCACATTATAAGATCAAATATCTTCATTTATATATATTTCTTGATTTTTTTAGTTTTATTTTAATTATCATCAAAGGTTTTATTTGTTTATTTATATATATAGTTCTTGATTTATTTAATTAGACACATGTGTAAATTTTTTAATTTATATTTATATTTTTTTATAAAAAATATTAAAAACTATTGTATATTTATTTTTTTTTTGGAAAATTTTTTTTCAAGACGCGGCGAAAATAGCTAGTAAATAAAAAATTGGACACTGACACCAAAAGGGAATGTGAATGAGCGCAGTAGCAAATAGTGATTAAAACAGCAGGGGGGCATGATGTTGATGATAGGATCATAGAAACAAAGAGGACCCCCGCACACCACGCTCCGCTCCAAACGGTTAGGACGAGTGTACTTTGCATTTATTATAACAGTTAATTTTAAAAGTGTTATTTTTATTTTAAAATATATTAAAATAATATTTTTTTATTTTTTAAAATTTATTTTTAATATTAAAACATTGAATATATATAAATTTTTTTTTTCAAAAATAATTTTGTACCGCAAAACAGATGTTAACGCAACTGCCCTTACCTGAAAAACGCAGCACGCCAGAAACTACGAGGGCAAAACTGTCAATACAAAAAGCCCGACAGAAGAAGAGCAGAAAATAACATTATCAACGAAAGCGAGTGTACTTCGCCCTTAACATTCTCTTCTCGTCTCTGAAAATTAAACCCAGAAAAAAAAAAGAAAACCAAATTTCAAGAAGAAGGTTTTCCGTTCCACCAACTCCGTTAACGATCTCATTTCCAGTTCGAATCCTTTATCTCTTCTTCAGACGGAGAAAAACCATAATCTGGCCCGTCTTTCTTGGGTCTAATTTCTTTTTTTTGGGGTTTAGCAATCAAGCTTTTCGATGTTTACGCCACAGAGGAGGCCGTCGCCGGCAATCACGCTAACTCCTCGGAGTGAGATGCACAGAAGTGGCGGGGCCAATGCGGGGGCCACTAGCACTGGAATTGGGGCAAAGGGCAAGGCGGTGGCGTTAATTGACGGGGCGCTCCCGCCTCCACCGCCGGTGGGATCGCTGAGTGGGAATGCAGGGGAGCTGGATACGGAAGATGTGGAGGCTTGGAGGAGGTTTAGAGAGGTGGGTTTGTTGGATGAGGCTGCTATGGAGAGAAGGGACCGTGAGGCGCTTCTAGAGAAGGCATCGAGGCTTGAAAAGGAGGTTAGTTAGGGTTTTCTGTTTGTGGGTTTTGTTTTTTTGGGAATTTGGGGATTTTTTTTAATTTTATCTTTTTTGGTTTTGTTTGGAAGAATTTTTCTATAGGATTAAATTGATTAAAGGTAGGGTTTTTAGGGTTTGACAAACTGCTTTTAATATGTTTTATTGTAATTTTATCTCGGGACTAATTATTTGTGTTTTGTTTTGAATTCAAATTCACCACTGAATTTGAATAAATTTGCATTATAATGTTTTTGTGATGTTCTCTGAAGTATTACTCGCTTCATTAAATCCGAGAGTGTTCCATTATTTCTCTAAAGGCTGGAATGAAATAGGCACATGAAAAAGGCAGAGTTCACCACTTTTACTAGGGTAAATGTCCACAAATCAAGTGTTAAAAATAGTCATTTAAATCTGATGCTTGTAATGCACACCTTTTATGCTTATTTTAGCAATCCTTATAATTCTTAGGATACTGAACTAGCAATTAATTAAGTTTGCTAGACCTAAGAATGAGATTCTATTAGGTGTTATCAGAGAGGGGGCTTTTTATTTATCATAAACTCTGTATATATAAGCCGAACCAGTGCATTAGTTTAACAATGGTCCAATGTGGTATAGTGCCTTTGATGTCAATCAGTTTTAGTCTAGAGGTCCGACTCTTCAACTTTTTTTTACCTCTATTTTTTGTTGTCTGCATCTCATCTAGTATTTCAAAAGGCCTCCATTTTAATTTTGCCATTTGATAGGTTTTACCACCATTTGTAATTTGAAGTTGGTTTTTCTCGCTTTTTATATGTTGTATAGAAAGACAAGGAATTTGAAGATGGGTGAATATTGATCTGGACTGCAAAGAATATGAATGCGATTTAAAGATCACTATTGGGCTAATTGAGTCACTGGTTTTGCACCAGTGCACACCCTTGGTGAATGGTGAAGATTTTCCTGCTCATTCTTCCACCTTTTGAAATACTTCACTGAACTTTCACATTTTCTGTTTTCATTATTCTGAGAAAGATGCCAATGTATTCTCAATCCCTCTTTTGGATTACTACAATACTTTAAAGGAAATAAAATGGAGCAACTGTAACTAAATTTGTTTGAAAAGTTTTAATTTTTAATTTCTTATGTTATGCAATTCTTTTTTCTTTGCTATCATATATTACAAATTACTGGTGAAAAATCCAGAATCTAAATTTAAGAAAGCTGTACCATTATTTTGATTGTCTTTCCTTACTTTTTTTGTGGCGCAGCTTTTTGATTATCAATATAACATGGGCCTCCTCCTTATTGAGAAAAAAGAGTGGACTTCAAAGTATGAAGAACTAAGGCAAGCATGGGCAGAAACTGAAGAAATTCTCAAACGTGAACAGGCAGCGCACTTAATTGCTTTATCTGAAGTTGAGAAACGACAGGAAAACTTAAGAAAAGCATTGAGCATTGAGAAGCAGTGTGTGGGTGAAGTATGTTGTTTCTTGCCATTGGTCTCGTTTGAATCTTCATATTAATATACTGTTTGCTTCTTTTTATGCTCTGTTTGACTTGCAGAGAGAAGATGAAAATTGAATGAAAAATGCTAATAAATTTATAATCTGTTTGGGTCATGCAAAAGTTATGGAGAAGATATGTGGAAGGGAGGGAAATTTTGTACACCATTGCTATGTCTTAATGGTCCATGCTGGTAGTTAGAAGCAACCTGATTTTGCATATGCTGCGCGCTCATGTTCATGGGCCTATTCATAGGTTTTAAACTTGGATTAATACATTTGATTCACAGGCATCTCCTTTTTCATTCACTTTTTTTGAAGTTTTTTATCGAAAAGATACCACTTGTTTGCATAAAAATTACATATCTTTTTTTGAAGCAACCTCTTGGTTTTTGCTTGTCATATTGTTTTTTTTCTTACTGATGTAGCCTACTATTCATTCTTTTGGTGCTTGGATGTCCTTTGGTTTCATATATTTGATCCAATAGACCTTTGTTATGCACAGCGATAGTGTGCTGTAGTTGTCAGAAAATATAGTTAAAGCCGGTAACTTTGCAATCTGTCTCTTCAATTACTATTGAATCTGGTGGTTATGCACCACTGATATCCAAGAGAACCTTAAATCAAATGGCTGAAAGTCACACAAGCATTGCTTCTCTATGATTTATCTTTTTTTCCGTGTTGAGTTAAATATAATGTTAAAAGAGGCATGGGCAATCTTTAAACTTGTTTGGTTATGATGGATTTTTTTTGGAATATTTCTTGGTATCTGGTATGGTTCCTCACTGTAAACTTTCAAGTTACTTAAGTTTTTATCGGATCTCTTTATGGAAATTTTTTTGTTGATACTCATTGATTACACCTCTATTTATTACAGCTTGAAAAGGCTTTGCACGACTTGCAAGAGGAGCATGTTCTAATCAAGAAAGTTTCTGACTCAAAGTTGGCTGATGCAAAAGCTTTGGCTGCTGGAAATGAGGAGAAATCTCTGGAGGTAGAAGAAAAGATGCGCGTTGCTGAATCCAAGCTTGCTGAAGTTAACATGAAAAGCTCAGAGCTGGATATGAAATTAAATCAGTTAGAAGCTCGTGAAAACTTGCTTCAGAGGGAGCGCCTCTCCTTTAATACAGAGTATTCTATACTGCACTTCACTTTACTTCTCTCTTTTGTATATATTAAGGATGATATGTGACTTTTAGTGCTTATCTCATCAATTTTCTTTAGACGAGAAGCACACAAGGCAACTTTCTATAAACAGAGAGAAGACTTGCAAGAATGGGAGAAGAAACTACGTCAAGGGGAAGAGAGCTTATGTGAGCTCCGGAGGACCCTTAACCAGAGAGAGGAAAAGGCAAGTGAAGATGAGAGGGTTCTTAAGAAGAAGGAGAGGGATCTTGAAGAGGCAGAAAAGAAGATTGATATATCATTTGCTAAGTTGAAGGAGAGGGAAGTTGATGTAAATAATCAGCTGTTGGGCTTGGTTACAAAAGAGAAGGTGATTCTTAACAGCTTTTTATCTAAGTTGATTGCCAATGAATTTCTGCATAATTTGTCTATTCTATTATTTGTTCCAGGAAGCTGATTCTCTGAGAAGCACCCTAGAGATTAAAGAGAAGGAATTGCTTGCTTTGGAAGACAAGCTCAGTGCTAGAGAAAGAGTGAGTTGCAAAACCTGATTTATAACTGTTGAGTAAGATAGGATATACAGAGAATCCAATGCCTTTTAAGCAGGTATTATGAGAACCACAAAAAGGCATCTTGTTTTTCTGAGTATGAGCAATGAACTATATCTTCTAAATTAGATCAGTGTCAAGCTCCTACCCGTTCTTTTTCCTTAAAGTGAAAATAGTAAGCACAAACTTTCAATCAATGGAGTCTTGAGATTCCTTTTGCATGCAAGATGTTCTTTTGCGAACTTGAAGATGTGAACCTTTTATTTGATAGGGAAATTGTATGACTGTTTTAGAAGTTAGACTTTGTGTATCGCATTTAGTTGTTTATGTACTTTGTACATCTAGAGTTTCTTTATCTTTGAATTTCAAGTATGCACACTACACTCTTTCATAGATTATGGTGCTTTTCTTAAATCAATGAAATTTAATTATGCTATGTGGGGAAAAGATTCGAAGAGAAGTCTCCGTCATTTGTTTCTTGTGAAGACTCCTCAACATTGGATTTTTACTCATGTTTTCATTCATGTGAACTGTTACAATTAAAATACTGGAAACTTAAATCCTTAAGGTCTGGGCCTAATCTTGAACAATAAAAATTGTCTGGTAAGAAATCTGTGTTTGAATTGTGTGTTAAATCCCAAAATAGTTACCACTTGACACTTTTTACAATACAAGTTGCAACCTTTTTCCTGCAGTGAGAAATGAGTAGAGTTTTTAGTTACAGTTATAATTTCAAGTACTAGATTCTTTCTTGAGTACTCTTTCAACACATATGTTTAAATATCTTTGATGGAAAGGTACTCAAGCCCCATTTATCACTGCATGATTATTTTATTAATTAATGTTATTTTAAATAGCTAGCAGACATCTTTTGGCGGGGTTTTATCCTTTAAGCAACAATGTTGATATGATTTTAGTTAAATGAAATGTTTGCTGATAATTTATGTTTCTGGGATTTTCTACAGGTGGAAGTCCAAGAGCTCCTTGATGAGCATAGGACCATTCTTGATGCTAAAATTCAGGAGGCTGACTTGGAATTGACAGAGAAAAGGAAGAATCTTGAAGAAGAATTGAGAAGCAAGGCTGATGGAGTGAGGCTGCTGGAAACAGAAATCTTTCACAGAGAAGAAAAGTTGGGAAAGCGAGAGCTAGCTTTGGATAGGAAGTCTGATAGGATGAAGGATAAAGAGAAGGACCTTGATGCAAAATTGAAGGTTGTAAAGGAGAAAGATAAGTCTATGAAGGCTGAACAGAAACAGTTGGAGCTGCAGAAGAAGCAATTGCTTTCTGATGAAGTAAGTGTGCACCTCCTCGAGGATGACTGCGAGAAGCTGAGGGCCGAGATTGCTCAGCAGGAGTTGCAGATTGGGGAAGAGAGTGAAAGCATTAAAATAACTAATAACGAGAGGTTAGAATACCTTCGCTTGCAGGCTGAACTGAAACAGGAACTAGAGAAGTGCCGGCGCCAGGCAGAGTTTCTTTTGAAAGAAGCTGAAGAGTTGGAACAGGAAAGGGAGAGGTCTGAGAAGGAGAGGGAAGTGCTGGAAGAGAAAAGAGCTCAAATTAACAAGGAGCAGAAGGACATTGTTGAAGAGAGAGAGAGATTAGAAAAGATGAAGTATGCTGGAGGGGAAAGCCTGAAAAAAGAGGAAAATGACATGCAGGAGTATGCTCAGAGAGAGTTGGAGGCTGTTAGACTAGAGAAAGAATCATTTGAAGCCAGAAAGAGGCATGAACAACTGGTTTTATCTGAAAAGGCTGAAAATGTGCACATTCAAATGGTTCAAGACTTTGAATCAGAGAGATGTAATTTTGAGACTGGCTTAATAAATAGGCGGGAAGAAATGGAGAAAGCACTGCGAGGAAGGGAAAGGGCGTTTGAGGTGCTGAAGGAGAGAGAACTTAACACCATTAACAACTTAAAAGAAGTTGCACGCAGGGAAATGGAAGAAATAGAGTCTGAAAGACGTGCAATGGACAAGGAAAGACAAGAAGTTGTAAAAAACAAGGAGAAGCTAGAAGAACAACAATATGGAATTAAGAAGGACATTGATGAGCTTGGGATGCTTAGCAATAAGCTTCGGAAACAAAGAGAGCAGGTTATCAGAGAAAGAAACTACTTTCTTTCATTTGTTGAGAAGCACAAGAGTTGCACGAATTGTGGAGATGTTACCAGGGAGTTTGTACTTTCTGATCTCCAGCCACCGGAGATGGAAGAAAGAGAGACCCTTTCTTCACCAAAAATATCTGATGAATTTTTCAGGAATAATGAAGGTGGTGCAGATGCTTCTGATATTCTGAATATCAAGAGACCCCTCAGTGAAGATTTGGGGTCCAACTCTCAGGGACGCATGTCGTGGCTCCGCAAATGCACCTCAAAGATTTTCAGCATTTCTCCTACTAGAAAGATTCGGCATGTTTCTGCTCCAGCATTTGAGGGAGGGTTCCCTTCATCACCTGTGCGTGCTGATATGGAAGAAAGAGTTGAGGGATCTGCTGTGCAAAAAGCTATCACATCCAGTTCTATTCCTGTAGATCAAGCACAAGTGTCCTTAGGTACTGCAGATGATACTGTTGACATTCAGCACCCCCAATCTGATGGAATCAAAAGAGATGCAGGTGGTGGGTATTCTGTGTCTGTTGATGATCAAAGCTATATGGATAGTAAGACACAGGACCTGCCAGAAGATTCTGAGCAGTCAGAGCTGAAGAACAGAAGGCATAAACCTGGGAGGAGACAGAAGGCTGGACCAGGCAGAACAAGGTCAATAAAGGCAGTGGTTGAGGATGCAAAGTTGTTTCTTGGGGAAAGCCTCAAAGAAACTGAATATAATTCAAGTGTTCAGCCTAATGATATTTCTCGTAACAGTGATGAAAGTCGGGGTATAAATGTTACTAAGAAATCAGACGTTGCAAGAAAGCGGCAACGTCTACCTACAGAAAGAGAGCAGGATGCCGGTGACAGCGAAGGACACTCTGAGAGTGTCACTACTGGTGGGCGCAGGAAGAGGCAACAAATAGTGGCTCCAGAAGAGCCTACTCCAGGGCAAAAACGATACAATCTTCGACGCCACAAGATGTAAGTTTTTTGTGCGAGAATTTATGTACTGTGATGACAGCAATTTAATAGCTTTAAACATGGTGCGATGAGTGCATTTTGGGAGTTTTAGTGAGAGAATGTGGATGTTTGTTTTATATATAATTTCACTTGGTCAATCGTTTCATTTGGTTTTCAAATATCAAAATTTTAAAACGCCAAGCAATTAACTACTGTGCTGTCAAAGCTTCTGTGTTTGAGAAATCAGAACTGTATTTGAGATGGCTGTCTGATTTATTTTTGAGTGAAAATTGTCGAGTTATTTATCATCGTGGTTTTGGGTTTGAAGTTTTTAACTGCCTGCCCTAGTTCAATTCTGCCCATGAGGAGAAAGATTACCCCCTGGGCAAGTTCATTCTGAAATGCCATCAGTTCATGTGTCGGATGTGTAAAAAATGATTTGCTTGTGTATTATATGAGAGTTGCAATCCATCCCATTTTATCATGAAATTCTGTTCTGGTGCAAATAATCCATACAAGGTCATTTCTGAATAAAAGGAATGGTACATTACATTCTATATTGGTAGGAATATTTGCAGCTGCATATGCTATTTCTCGATCACCAGTTCATTTCTCGTTCAGATGCGGTTTGTCTTTTTGTGCTTAAAAGATCAATGAATTTTACAAAGTTGGAGTAGCCGAGTTTGCTAATGCTTTAAGGTGCATTTTTCTTTTCTTATATTGAAAGGCATTGGGAATGTTATTAAACACTTCATTGTTTTTACTGTAAAATTGAAAGTGATCCAGGTGTCAATTTGGGGTTTCTTTGAGCAGATATGGTTGCTAATCTGAAATATAAATACACCCTTTCTTATGGAAGATGGTCAATATTAGCATTTGCACATTATTTATTATTTCTTTACAGAACTATTTGCATATTATAATAAATAACATTAAGTGATATTGATTATTGCATTTTTGTGCGATTTATCTTACATAGGAATAACTTGTTATATTATAAGAAACGCAGCAGCGAGGAAGAATAATACTGCTGCTAGTTCTAAAGATTTTATTTCAACTGTGAGCAGTGCAGGCTTGACCGCAGCCACCCAAGCATCATCTGACTTGATGAAGGGCGAGAAAACAGCTGATGGTGCTGCTGCTGTGGAATCGATTCGAAACCCAGAAACTGCTTCTGGGCTGTCACTTGGAGTCACTAGTGAGAACAACAAATCTACCGACGTGTTGCAGGTTACTACACTAAAAAGTGTGGAGTTATCACTGGACAAGGTGGTCAGGGTAATATCCTACTGCTGTTGTGAAGCTCGCTAGTAGTTTGGTTAGGATTCTTATTTAAATATTCTTTCCTGCAGCTGTAGTAATTGTTTTTTTTTTCAATTATTGTATTGCAGTTCCAAACAACAGATGTTGATTACCAAGCTGAGGCAGCGAAATCAGTTGGAATTACAGAGTTGAGTGAGGAAGTAAATGGGATACCAGATTTCGAGGATGAAGCTGAAAATGGCAGCACAGTGCATGAGGATGAAGATGACTATGATGAAGATGAGTTGCAGCGTCCTGGTGAAGTTTCAATGGGAAAGAAGATCTGGACCTTCTTCACTACATAGTGTTTGTTGCTATCGCTCTCTCATCAAATGCCTAGATAGTAATGTAGCTGGCAATCATAGGTTCTCATTAAAATCCTCATGCACTTTCTCCTTTCCCTGCGTATTTGTTGGGAATTTAAGGGTTTCGTCTAGATGGCAAGTCCTGGCAGTAATTTGGTGGTTCAATTTGCAACATCCAGATTGTGTTTTTAGTATCATGTATTTCTGAAATAAGTGCCCTGAGCTCTCTTTTGTCCAACAGCTGTCCAGCGAATTAATTTCATGCTCTGGTTCGTTATTTGTTCTGGAACAATCAGTGTCTCCGTTGATCTCGGCTCCTCACGAGATTGCTCCTCGGGACACAAAACTTGTGTGACCGGTGGCTGTTCGGTTATGAAAAGCTTCACCCAGATTGCAGAAGTTTGTTGCATGTAGTGACACAATTTGATGGAAAACTGTACGTGAAGAACCGTATTGCTGGTTTTCTTCCTTGATATTTTGAGGATGGTGAGGTCTCTTAAGACGTCTATGCTAAGAACACATACGTCTGTGATCAGGAAATTGCTTGCAAATGGTGCCCTCTTAACTGACCTTTTCGATTGGGAGAAATAAGTAGATGGTCATGAGAAATTAAATAACTGAAAATTAAATTCTTACCGAATAAATCATAACAGATGCTCGGTATTCTAATTCAGTAATTCTCGTAATTGTTGAAATCTAGCTAAAAACGTAACCTCCATGCAAGGACGCCCTTTTTTATGGAAACTCCTCTGCCGCTCCCAGGGAAATCAAATCAATTCGGATCTTTTTCGGGTTTATCAGTCGCTCATTGTCAACGTCTTTTCCTCTTTTCTTGTACAGGACGAGCTCGCTTAATTATAAAGTACAGACAACAGGCCTTGAGCCTTTACTGACGGATTAGAACTGCTATAATGGATTAAAGTGATGGCGATTAATATCAGTAATTTATTTGATTTAATTTAATGTGAAAGCTAAGGTACTTTGCCTTCATCTCTCACCCCCGAGCTCGCTTACTTTTATCTAGAAAGAGGCAACCACCAAAAAGGCAGTGTAGAAAAGGACCTTTCAACCTGTTAATAGGCCTGCCAAAACAATCAAGTAGAGAGTGGGCTATGCCTTCTTACCTCCCACCTCCCTAACCCCAACTAGATGCCGTGGTCCATGCTCCAACCACACCGCCAAGGCTCCGGTTGCAGTTACTGTTGTTTCTGGACCTTGTGTTCTCTCATCGCTTCCTCCGCCCTGCATCTCTTGTTCTCTGGGAAATACCTTAACTGAATTACCTAGATGGTTTCTGTAGCTTCATTCGCCACATGGGCCCAACTAGATTTATGTCTTGTCCTTTAAGTTCCAAATCTTATAGCAGTTAGGGAGGCTCGTCTTGTCACTTTCGTTTTAATGATGTTGTCAAGCACTCTATTCTCATCATTATCTTTGTTATTAGTATTTACTGTGCGGTGTGTTTTGAGCCATATAGAAATTGCATGGTTATTTTGGCACCCTTGATCTCACATTATAATTAGCTCACCTGTTTACGCTCATTTCTTGATCGTAGAGTAGACAAAATGCACTTCTTTTTTTAATCTCATTACTTTTTTTTTTCTTCTTTTGTTAATGCTCGATAATAAGAACACTTGGTGTGATCTTCAGGACCATTTATAGTTTTTTTTTTTTATCCCAGCAGCATATATGTGCCATTAATTATTATTATTAGCGGCTGCAAACTAGTGGTTTCAGGTTGGTTCCTTGAGAGTTATATATTAAAGATGGGACTTGCAATACAATCAAGTAATTAAAAATCATAATTGCGAATCAATTAGTTGATTTGCAGAGAGGTGGGAAAAACTGTGATAAATAAGTCAAAATAAATAATCATTATTAGTCATTTACAATGGCGTGTTACGATTATTTTCTTTCCCAGGTAACTGATAGCTTTTCAATTCTAAAAGCATCTTTAACGGGAAAGTTAAATAAAAAGTTAAATATTAAAAGATATATTTTTAACTTTTATTTTTTTATTTCTTCACGTTAACGCGTCAGGTAAATAAATAATTATTTTAGCTATTTATTATGTGAAAAGTTATTTTTATATTTTTCTGTAAAAATAATAAAAACAAATAACTATTGATTAATTATTATTATCTGACTTTAAATTGTTATTGTTTGATTTTCTAACTGTGTTACTATCTGACTTTAAATTATTACTTTTTAATTTCGAACTGATATTGTCTGAACACTCATCAGATTTTTAACTGTATTTAAAGTTTTAAAACATAAAATATATTTAAATTAATTATATAATTATATTAAAATTAATTTAATATAAAATATATTAAAATATAATTAGTTTTTCTAAATAGTTTTTTATTATTAAAATACATATAATCAAAAAAATTATATTTATACTATTTAAAAATTAATTTTTTTATTTAATTTTATAATACAGTATTTTTTATTGGAGATGCTCTAAGAAATTGGCCGGTCAGAGTGAAAGGTGAATGCTTTTCCCCTTCGTTTCTTGTATTCAAACTTCAAATTTCAGAACAAGTACTTGGAAGAGTTTATTAGATGCTGAAATCTAGTCTCGTACAAGATGGTATGAAAATACTCATCATTCTAAAAAAAAAAAACAAAAAAAACTATTTTTTTACAGTAATTATATTCTATCTTTTATTGACTTTTGTGTCTCCAAGAAGATGAAAACGCAAGTAAACAGAGCTCCAAACAGAAGAAGAAAATGAAACCGATGACTTGCACCGATATGAATCTGGATACCACGTGAAAAGGGCAAGCTTTTGTTTATTTGAAGGGAGCTGGAGCTGGAGCTGGAGCTATGAAAGGAGGAGGATGGCAGCTAAAAAGGCAGGCATTTACTCCAAGGAAAAAGCCCCGACTACTAACCCGTCTACAAGCCTATTATCCCACTTTTTATAACATCAACGCTCCCTTGTCCTTAACCATATGTCTCTCCGCAGAGGACTGTTACCGCAGCAGCTCGAAAAGAAAGAACAGAAAAGCAAGTCATAAAACCCAACTTTGTCTTGCATGTGCATGCTGGATCTCTTGTTTTTGCATGTACAAAAACAATCAATGGCACCACCCCCCCACCCCCCCACACCTCAGCTAGCGCTGTCAAAAACCCTAAGCCTTAACTTATTCTCTTCTCTTTAGCTACCTATCTCTACCATAAATTCCCCAACTACCAACCCCCCCTTTAACCCTCTTTTGTAGGAAAATCAATGAGGATAAATAATCATAGTTCCTCGCACTGTTATTAATGGAAATTAACTCAAATATACGGATAAACCTCCATTTAAATACATGAAGTTTCAAGTCTTTCACTCTTATCCATTCTGTCTCGAATGTACTCGATACCGAGCAATATCACCCCTCCCCCCTCAATTCTTTTGTTGCGAGTTACAGTTAAAATATCCTCTTTCAATTCACATGTAATCATCAAGGGTTTTCATTCAAGACATAGAAAAAATCCTTTGTCCATCTTGAAGGATAATTTTACCATCGAATCATAATAAATAAATATTCGCTCTACTTCACTATTTTGTATAAAAAAAGGAAATATAAAAAACTCATTTCGCATTAAAATAGCTCTTTATGATATATTAGGCCTTGAATGGCATTAAACAGTAGTGTGCAAATTAAATGAAATATTTTAAATAACATTAACAAATGATTATATTTAAAATGAAATTGAGAAAAATAAAAAAACCTAGACCCAAATTGATAAGGAGATAAGATACTAGAGAATATATTTGAATTTTTTTTAAGGGTTTATTTGAGATTATAATAGTAATACGGTTTAAAATAATATTTGTTGTTTAAAAATATATTAAAATAAAAATTTTTATTTTTTAAAAATTATTTTTAACAACAATACATTAAAAAATCTAAAAATTATATTTTTTTTAAATAAACTTTTTAAAAACACTAAACACATCTTAAATCCAGCCAGGAAGAATATCTAACGACAAAGGATGTCACCTATCTTCCCTTTCGCTTTCTGAAATACACTGTTCAAAGCCCCTTTACTTCCTCCTGTTCTGATCCTTTATATTATTGTCATTACTATTATTGCCATCACAGCTTTGAAAGTTGTGCTTGGATCCTTCTCCTGTCTTGCTCCACTACTATATGACTCACCTTTCCTCTTCCATGAACAGAAGAAAAAACAAGTGCATGCTCAAAGTTTCGTTTTCTTTCTAGTGTTTTCTTAATTTGTTCTGCTTTGGTTTTCACTTCTCTTTAGATGTCTCTCTCCGAGATACCTTGGTGACTTCTATAGAGTGTAAAAGTCAATGGCTATCAAGAGGGTACTATGTCGATGTCCATCAACACCTCTACTCCCTTTGCTTTCTTCTGTTTCTCTTCTTTTTCCATCTTAAAATGCTCACCTGGGTTCAGGCCAAGTTTCTTATCTCTGCCAATGTCTTCTGTTAATGTTCTGTTTTAACTCAACCAGTCTTATATTATTGTTTCTGCTTAATTCTCTTTTTACCCATGATGAAGACTTTTAACATAAACAGTCATGTCATTTTGGTCCTATGCATAATGAGTTTAGGTGTTTGGTGCTATGGGGAAGAAGATTATAATGGTTCAGTTCCAATGGAGGAAGATGAGAAAACAGCTCTATACTCTGCCATTCAAGGCTTTGTAGGTAATTGGTGGAATGGCTCAGATCTCTATCCAGATCCTTGTGGGTGGACTCCTGTTCAGGTACATATACACCTTTTATCCCCATGAATCTTTTTTTTTTTTTATGAATGACCCCATGAATCTTTACTGTTACATTGCGCAATATATTGTCCCAAGGATCACCACCTGATTTTCTGTTTCCTTTACAGTACGTGATCATCAGAAGTTTATTAAAAAACTATATAGAGATGAGATTAAAATGTTGCCATTTTAGACGCATTTACTATTCTTTTCTGATATTCTGAATTAGGTTGTGCCATTATGATGCAAGCCTGCTGAAGTAAAATTGTCCACTAGTATAGGTTGAGGGGGTACCGATTAACTTTTGGTCGTGTTCTCAAAGCGAAACACCACCCTACTCCTTGATTTAGCAGTATGGTTCGGTGCGATTATAGATAGATTCATGGCCATGTCCTAGCTAAGACCATAAATGGTAAAATTTCTGTAATCCAAATTTACTTTTGTGGAATTTCTATGACCTGATTTGAAGTGAAACAACAATCTCTCACTAACATTTTTCATTGACAATGTACCAAGTGATCCATCTTCCCTGGAAATCCCACTTGGAAGTTTAAGTACTGTTTTCATCTGCTAAAATCCTGAACACTGCAATTTAGTGACATTAGAGAATAATTTAACATCATAGATCCTGAAGGCACTCCTTTGTAAAAGCTACATTTCCTTCTCATCTGAACTGTCTTGCACAAGAAGTTTATCGTTCACGTACAAGTAGGGATTTTTAAAACGAGAGATACGCAATTATCACTCCTGTCATCATTATCATAATTTTTGGGATAGGATTCAGTATTAACCATGTGCATTTTTAGTTTAAAGTCTCCAAAAAATGTGATGCATTTTTGTTTTATTTCACAGGGAGTCTCCTGTGATCTATTTGATGGGCTTTGGTATGTCACTGCTTTAAGCATTGGACCCATTCTGGACAATTATCTTGATTGTGCTCCAATTGTGGAGTTTAGACCACAATTGTTTAAGCTCAAGCACCTAAAGTCTCTAACTTTCTTCAGTTGCTTTGTGTCTCCCCACGAACATCCAATCATTATCCCTAGCAAGAACTGGGAAAAACTTGCAGGCAACTTGGAAACATTAGAGTTTCGATCAAACCCTGGTCTCATTGGAAAAGTTCCATCAAGCTTTGGTAGCCTAATTAGGCTCCAGTCTTTAGTACTACTAGAAAATGGATTGACTGGTGAATTACCAAGAAATGTTGGTAACTTGACCAAGTTGAAGAGGCTAGTCCTTGCTGCAAACTGGTTTTATGGGAGGATTCCAGATAATTTCGGTGGGTTAAATGAGCTATTAATCTTGGATTTAAGTAGGAATTTACTATCTGGGTCTCTGCCTTTGACTCTCGGGGGTCTCAATTCACTTCTAAAACTTGATTTGAGCAACAATCAGCTTGTAGGCAGCCTGCCAACAGTGATGTGTTACATGAAGAATTTGACACTTCTAGACCTGAGAAACAACAGGTTTTCTGGTGGATTGACCAAGTCACTGCAAGAGATGTATTCTTTGGAAGAAATGGCCTTGTCTAACAACCCGATTGGAGGAGACCTTCAGGGCCTGGAGTGGCATAGCCTACAGAATTTGGTGGTCCTGGACCTCTCCAATATGGGCTTAACAGGTGAGATTCCCGAGTCCATTGCTGAATTGAAGAGGCTGAGATTTTTGGGTCTTAGAGGCAACAGGCTCACAGGAAATCTCTCCCCAAAGCTAGCAACTTTGCCATGTGTTAGTGCACTCTACCTGGATGGAAACAATCTGACAGGAGAGCTCAAGTTTTCTGGATGGTTTTATGGGAAAATGGGTAGGCGTTTTGGGGCTTGGAATAATCCAAATCTGTGTTACCCGGTTGGGTTAATGTCAACAGGCCATGCTCCATATGGGGTGAAACCATGCCAGCAAGAGGTCTCCTTAGTTGAAGCCAGCACAAATTCCAAGTTAGGTGATGGCAATTTTAATCAGAATTCCCGTTTAATGGCCTCTTTGGGATTCCCAAGCTACGTCATTGATGGGTTTTGGAGGTTTTATTTAGTACAGGTATTTATGATGGTTCAACTGTTGAATTGTTTCCTATAGGCCCAAGTTTGTGATGATGCTAAGCCTAGAAAGTAAACCTTTTAAATGTAACTTACATTAGTTTTCTTTTTCTTCCTTTTATCAGCTTATCTTTTACCTAGTTGTCACCTAAAGTGGAGCTAATGGCTTTGCATGCTATACAGAATCACAGATCTTTCTTTTGTATCCAAATGTTGATTGAGTTATTTTATTTTATTTTATGAAGATGTTGATTGAGTTTATGTGGTTAGATACTATATATACTTTAATGAACGTGTCTCCCATTCGAGACATAACCTCCATATTACATAGGAAGCTTTGAATAGTGCCCGATTTTTATGTTAATTAAATCTTTTCAAGATTCAAGACATGACCTGTAATATTGATTTTGCTTGTCCCAATCTCACTTAACCAGCAGCGTTTTGTCCTTTCAAAGCTATGGAATGTTTGCAACTTAATTCGGGATCTGGGGATTTTGGTATTTTACTCACTGGCCTTTTTAGGGCATGGACAGCCTTTACATTAACTAACACGCAGGACATGTAATTGGATTTGCAGCAGCCAGTGCGTGCTGTACTTTTGATAGTGTTGCTAGGCTTGCATCTTAATGTGTACAGTGCTTTATGAACCTTGAGCATAGAGCTGAGACTAGGGTCCATTGAAGGACAAGAGAACAATGTGCAAGTTCTGTCAGCTGATCCGTGTTCTCTTTCTTCTAGGTTGTTTTCTTGTGAGCGGGGCATTAATAAGCTCTGAACTCTGACGCCTGCAGAAGAAATTGAATGTTCTCCACTCTCTTAAAGACTTTTCTTTGTCCAGATTAAAAAAATAATAGATTTTTCAATCCGAGTTTTTTGAATTTGTCAGCCACCCAACCAAAGTCACCACGCGTCAGTTTCAGTTGCCAGAAACAGGTAATTAGTTATCTAAAGATAGTGTTTTGTGTATGAACATTGATTTTATTTTCGTAATTTTTATTTACAATCTTGCAATGACGTAACAGAAAGGTAGTGTATGCTAAAGATTGATCGTGCAATTGTTGTCACCGAGTCCAGTAACTGTGTTTGAACTAATCGTTCCATTGACAGAGCCGCGCTGCAGCCATTAGTTTTATTTCCTGCCTTTCGAGGCATAATTCGATGGTTTGTGCTATGTTTCAACCAATCAAGTGGATGTGACATGCTAATGCAGGGAGAAAGCATTACTGGAGACGACAACTATGGCCATTTTCTATGCTGTAGATTTGATTTAATTTGCAAGTTATTGCTAGATATCTTAATCTTAGTTAAATCGATCCATATGGCATTAACCACCAAGACATCGGAGAGCATCGAATCCTTTTTTTTTTTTTTCTCTTCTTTTTCAAGGCAATCTCATATTGAAATTGTATCAAATTGATTCCTGTTAAATTCAAAGCTTCAAAGCTATCCCCTTTTTTTTTTTATTCCCCATTTGGAGTCCATCCAACTTTGACTCGAACCACCAGCTTAGTAACTCCTGATTCATTTTCCTACAACATGAGGTCATTAGAATGAGAATAATTAAAATTTTAGGGGAAAATGCAACTTGTAGCTTGGCCCCTTTACACCTCAATTCACACACCAAATCTTACATTTTAAATCAGTTCAAAGCGCTTCGTGGCTTTCTTCGGTACGCGACGAGGTCATATAGTTTAGGTTGCTTAAGTTTTTTAATTACTTCACAATATCCTTTACAATTCCGAACAATTGTCTCAGCACTCTAAAAAGCACTTCTAGTTAATGAAACTATTCGATATACATAAAAAAAAATGTTGAGCAATTGTCTCAGCACTCCAAAAAGCACTTCTAGTTTTTTTTTATGCTTTTTATCTAGTTCCAATGGTGTTGATTTTAATTCCACCGACTTATCCTGCAAGCAAAAACACCACCGAGTTGAGCTTGTGTCCTTGCTCAAATTAGGGGATAGACTTTTTACATCGTACTTCACTTGGCAATTGCCGTCTAAAATAAAATAAAGAGTAAAAAAAAAACAGAGAAGTTGAAATATGAGAATGTCAATTGTCTCGTGCATGAGAGAAGTATCTCCAATGAAATTAATCGCTTAGCTATTATAAATTAATTTGTTGAAATCAAAAGTCAAAGATGAAACCGTGATGGGAGAGCAGAGCAGGTGAAGTTGCATAGAAAACTTGCTTTGCATGCGACCCCTCATCCACGCAACCAACAAATTAATTCCAGGGTCCGAAATCAAGTCTGACTATTCCTCCTTTATCGTTTTCTCAGCACAAGCTGGAGAGAGACTTGGTATTGAGCTAATCTCTGTTTTTTATCCTATTATTGATATAAAAAATTATTTAATAGCTTGTATTTTATCTGCAGTAGATCTTCAATGTAATTGGATTTTAAATCTTGATTTTAAAGAAGTTAAAATGATATATTGTTTTTATTAATAAAGACTTGTTTTATATTTATTTTATATGTAGGAAACAATCGCTTGTGCAGACACATTAGTCAGTGTAAATTAAAAATATGACACATTGCAGACTATATTCTATATATAAATCAAGCCTTAAGACATGCGGTAGGTATGGAATTGTAGCCCGCAGATGTAGCCATATACAATTAGACTTCTCTAATTTATCAGCGACAAACGATACCAATTCTCCATCGTTGCTGCTCTCATTAATCGCCCTGCAGGTCAATTAACAGGAAAAAACGCAGATGTACCAACGCCGAAGTTAATTATGCTAATCTGTCCATGCTTTCTTGGAAACTAGGCATTGATAGTTCTTCATTCTTCCAGGAAATTTGGTCTCAAAGAGGATACCCTTGCCTTGTAGAACGCGAACGGTCATGCACAAACACGTCACAAGATTGATAATGATCTGCCCACTTTACCTTGCTAGACCTTCACCGACGTCTAGCCCAGGCTTGAAATGGAATAAAAGCGGCAACCATGGCATAATGGACGCCTGAGTTATCACAATTAGATCTCTGAAGTCAGCATCCAGAGAAGAAGACTGGTAAGGAGGTATATTTCTTTCCCCAGCCACGCCATATTTCAAACACTAGCTAGCTTGTTTTTTAAAATAAAATTATTATAAGATCTTTCTATTTGAACGAATAATCTATTTTTAACAATCAGATAGAAAATAGGATGTATAAATTAAACTTGTTTGAGAATGTTCACAAAACCAAAAAAAAAAAAAAAGCGAAATCAATGCCACATATGACTGCCTTCATGTGACATCTAGAAGACCATCCGTGTGCTTCACGTACAAGAAAAAAGCAAGGCAGCTGCCTTGAAAGGTCACCATAAATCACTGACCAAACCATAAGAACTTGACTCTAATTTAGACCATTTCAGTATCCGACAACTCTATACCCATAATCTTATTCAACGTTAACGTTTACCTGCTCTATGTGTCGGCCTCATGAATCGCTCATGTATTTATATTTCCTAGTTTTTTCCTACCTAAATTTTATTTTCTGATTCAGCATAATTTGACAGGCGAGATTAACCTAATCACGTTGACATTCGATATTAGAAGTAGAATTAGGACATCTCTAATTTTGAGCTCGGTACGCACCTTCTTGCCATATGCTAACAAGTAGCACTTCTTGCTTCTTGTTATAAAATTAATGGGCTAATTACATACTTAATTTAGTTCCCCAGATGACTTGTTGCTTGATCAGCAAAGGTTTTAATTTGATCAAAACAAGTTAACAGAACCCAACTTGTGTCCCATAGGACTTAAACCCTAACAGTTATTTAATTAACGGTTTTAAATTATTCTGGCTAGCCAGCGCTGAGATCTTAAATAAAAAAAAAATATAGATGTCTGTCTATCATTTTCAGATTATATATTGTTTACTGGAAAATTAGAATTAATGGACCCCATTTAGCTTGTTTTCTTACAAGAGCTTCGCACGCAAAAGATTACATAATACTGTGTATCGACAATTTATTAATTTATTTAATAAAATTGAATGATGAATTAATAACTCATATATCTAAATGAATTATACCGATGTTAACCGTATTTGCTGCACGAACAAATTTACTTTGTCCAACGGGCATGCATCCCTTAAAATGAGTTTTAATTTTATGTGAGAAATAAATTAAAGAAGATAAATGTCATGATTCACCACTAGTTTTTTGTGGGGGAAGAAATTGTAGTTTATCCAATTATAAAGTCTATTGCAAGCATCAAATATTTTGGAGTATTTATTTGGAACCGTTGACATTCAAAATCAAAGTGGAAAGTCCCATGGTCGTCACTCGTTAGCGTGCATTTTACTTCTCCCGTCGAGCTAGCTAAGCTCTCTTTCCTAAATTTCTCGTTCCCACTTCCCATGGCCTTTTTTATCCCATGCATATATATAATAACACACACACATACAGGCAAAGAGAAATCTCTCTCTCTATATATAATCCAATCTTGGTAAAAAAATATCACAACTCATTTTTCCTTTCTAAGCTAAAACCCTACACAGTTTCCTTTCAAAAACACAGTCTTCAATGGCTACCTTCTCTTCTTCTTTTCAGGCTAAACACCTTTCGTTCATTAACATCACAGGTGTTCTCTTTATCATAGTATTCCTTCTTGTTAATTCTTGTTCTGCCACAAGACCGGGTGCTACTCTAATGAGGGACGAAGATATGTCAAAGAAATCGGAGTATATAAAGCCTCACCGGAGATTGTACGAGACAAGTTTTCGACACCAGAACCACATATTCAACTTCTTGCCAAAAGGGGCCCCTCTTCCACCTTCTGGTCCGTCCAAGAAACACAACTCAATAGAAAATTGAGCGACCTGCAGCCCTTGATTTTTTATTCTTATAGATCATATATACCTCTTTTTTTCGTTTTTTTTCCAGTTTTGAGGTCTTGAAATTGTCTTGTCTAGAGGGTTGCAAAGGTTGTTGAATGGGATCGGAAGCCTAATTAGATTAATTAGGCCATAAGGAGCTGATTTTCTCTGCCCTTTTTTTTTATTATTATTATTATGATTAGTTCTATACTGTATAGGATAGGTATTATAGATGAGCATTACTTATTTGTTGACATGTAGTGTTCATTTTAATATGAATCAAAAGAAACTGTTTACCTTTCTTTTTTAAGTTTGTTA
>Ga0325401_1000607_pt1 | contig 26974 bp, 23 predicted proteins | sample PopdelMetagenome_FD_205666 | JGI IMG/M metagenome (GOLD analysis project Ga0325401, IMG submission 205666) | Populus deltoides microbial communities from Bellville, Georgia, United States - Xylem-PdKOR-R2 | ecosystem: Host-associated > Plants > Phyllosphere > Stem > Wood/Secondary xylem | place...
GGCACCCCCCCCGGCGCGGCGGCGCTGCCGCTGGTGCTGTTGCCGGGGACGTTGTGCGACGAACGGCTGTTCGCGCCGCTGATTGCCCGGCTGACGCGCGACGTCACGGTGATACCGCTGGAGGGCGAGGATGCGGACGCCGCGGCGGCCGCCGTGCTGGCACGCGCCCCACGACACTTCGCGCTGGCGGGCTTCTCGCTAGGCGGCATCGTGGCACTCAGGGTGGCGCTGCTGGCACCCGAACGCGTCGGCGGCCTCGCGATGATCGCCGCCAATGCCCGCTCGCGCCCGCCTGGCATGACTGGCCCCGCCGCCTCCCCCGCTGCCGCGGTGGCCGCCGCCTGGGATCGTTCGGTGCCCCCGGCCAGAAGGGACGACGTCGGCCTACGCAAACTGGTTGACGCGATGGCGGATGCGGTCGGCCCCGATGCCTACGCGGCACAGTACCGCATCGCGCGCGATCGTGGCGACATGCGCGACCGCCTGTCCCAAATCGTAGGGCCGTCGCTTGTGCTGGCAGGCGATCGCGACGCGATCTGCCCACCCCCCTTTCAGCATGAGATGGCGGACCGCTTGCCCGACGCCGTGCTGGTCCTGCTACCGGACGTCGGCCACTTCGTACCGCTTGAGGCCCCCGATGCCGCCGCCGCGCACGTCGCTGCGTGGCTGGCCCGCGTCGACACCGCTACACCCACCCGCATCGTTTCCACAGGAGCCGCCATGAGTAAGCCCGACCCATCCACCGTTCCTGCCGATCCGGTCCTCCAAGTCGAGCGCCGCGACTTCACCCAGCTAGTCCCCACCGACCGCGAGCGCGTACAGGGAATGCGCGGCTTCGACCCGATCTATACCGACATCGTCGACTATATCGTCCGCTGCACCCACCGCATCTGGGACGAGCGCGACGTGGGGCTGATTTACACCCACTACACGCACAATTGCGTCGCCTACACCACGCTTGGCACGATGTACGACCGCGAGACGCACATCCGCGACACTATCCAGCGGTTGGTGGAATTTCCCGATCGTCGCGGCATGGCGCAACAGGTGATCTGGCGCGGCGACGACGTGGACGGCTTCTATACCAGCCACATGACGCACGGACAGGGACGCCACAGCCAATACGGCATGTACGGCCGCCCGACGGGTCGGACCTATCTGACCCGCACCGTCGCCGACTGCATGATCCTGGAAAACAAGATCTACAAAGAGTGGATCGTCCGGGACAACATGGGTCCGGTAATCCAGCTGGGGCTCGACCCGCACGAATTTGCAACTGGGATCGCAAGGCGCAAGCTGGAGGCGGGCGAGCCAGTGGTCGAGGTCGTCGAGAACCGCCGCCTGCTAGGCCAGTACCCCCCCGAGACGGAAGCGGACGTATCGATTGCACATTCGGACGACGAGGCACAACTGCTGCGCGACCTGCATCACATCTATAACAAGCGGATGTTTGGCCGCGTCCAGGACCTTTACGCCCCCAACTGCCAGTGGCACGGACCTCTAATGCGCGAGTACTACGGCGTGGCAGCCGTGCTTCAGCAAACTATGCGGCTGGTAGCACTGCTTCCTGACGGCTATTGGGTACCTCAGCATATCTGCTCGATCGCCAGCGAGGAGGGCGGCGTCAAATATGCGATCCGCTGGACGTTCGAAGGTCATCACCTAGGCTACGGGGCGTTGGGCGCGCCTACTGGGCACCCGGTATTCGTGATGGGCGTTACGCACCTCCACGTTCGTGACGGCAAGATCCTTGATGAATGGGCAGTATATGACGAACTGTCGATGCTAGCACAGATTAAACTATCGGGTCTACGGGCCTAACCATATTAAATCAGCCAGTTTTGCTTGGGGGTGATAGATACAGTTCGGTCCGACATGGCGAGTGTATAATATGGATACGAGACCTTAATAGACGCCACTAACGTATATCCCATAGACGTCTAACTGTGTGGGTATGACGGAGCAGGAGTATCTACGGGCCTACGACCCGGTTGCCTTTCCGGCGGTGGCCGTGGCGGCAGACGCGGTGGTGCTGGCGGTGCGCGACGGTGCGCTGGCGGTGCTGCTGACGCGGCGGACGGACTACCCGGCTAGGGGACAACTGGCGCTGCCGGGCGTGTTCGTACGGGCCGACGAGGGGCTGGACGCGACGGCGGGCCGGGCGGTGCGGGCCAAGGCGGGGCTCGATCTGCCCGTGCGCTAGTTCGGCGCCTTCGGGGCGGTCAACCGCGACCCGCGCATGCGGGTGGTATCGGTGGGCTATGTCGCGCTGGCGCTGGCGGACACGCTGGCCTCGGTGCTCGACGACGACCATCGGCTGTTGGACCTGCGCGAGGCGGCGGTACTGGACGGGGGCGGCGAGCCGCTGGCGCTGCCGTTCGGCCATGCCGGGATGCTGGCGGCGGCGCTGGCGTACCTGCGCGCCGACCTCGACCGCTCCGCCTTTCCTTTCGGGCTGCTGCCGCCGACCTTCACGCTACGCGAGTTGCAGCAGGTACACGAGGCGGTGCGGGGCGAGCGGCTCAACAAGCCGGCGTTCCGCAAGCGGCTGCTCGACTCCGGCAAGCTGGAGGGCACGGGCACGCGCGATACGGGCGGCCGCTTCCGCCCGGCCGAGTTGTATCGCATGCGGACGGAGGCGTTCGCGTAACCATGCGCACGAGCCTCAGCCACCCGTTGCAGATCGCCGCGGTGCCGGCCCACGCGGGGCTGGGCCGGGTGGGCATCACCTTCTGCCTCGGCAGAGACAGGCGGCAGCGCTCACAGGCAGCTGGGACCTGGACCTCGGCGCCGTGGCCGACTGGGGTGCGGCGGCGGTGGTGACATTGGTTGAGCCGCACGAGCTAGACGCGCTCGGCGTGGCCGGCCTCGGCGAGGCGGTGGGGCGGCGGCAGCTCGGCTGGTGGCACCTGCCCGTATCCTCGGCACCGTGGGGCGGACGGTCTACAACACGCAAGGCATGACCGTGACTTCGAACGACGTGCTGGTCACCGGCGTCCTCAACCGTGTTCGAGGACGCCGGGAGCGGCGGCGGCAACGGCCTTCACCGCCGCGCCGGGTCGCTACTCCGCCTTCGCCAGCGGCAACAGCGAGGAAGCGTTCATCGCGACCAACGGCGACATATACGCCACCGTTACCACGCACGGCGACCGGGGCTATCGCTACGACGCCGCCGTCTCGTCCACCGGCACGCTCGGCTACACCACCAGCTACCTGGCCATCGATGGCTCGACCGCGATCGGCGTCAGCGCGCGTCAACGGCCCCGCCGCCTTCACCGTCACTACCGCCGCCGCCCTTGCCCGCGAGCCCGCCACCTGGGGGCTCATGATCGCAGGCTTCGGCCTCATAGGCGCCGCCGCCCGTCTGGCCCGGCAGGCCGCGGTGACGTTCGCCTGACCCATGCCGGGGCGGTCACACGACCGCCCCGGCCTTATCGGACGCCGGTGCTGCTGGCCTTGCACAGTCGATCCGGTGCGATAAGGCGGCCAAGTCGGCAGAAGGATCGCGCACGGGATGACCAACATCGTTGTCGACACCGGCTGGTGCACGATCGACCTGGATACCAAGACCGGCCGGATCTTCGTGCGCGAGGACTGGCATTACAACTGGCTCGTCTACCCGACGGCGCAGCCCTGGACGTATAAGGAGAAGGTTCGCTTCCACCGCCTAGTGGACAAGGCGATCTGGGGCATATGGAGTTTGGGCATCCAGCTGAACGTCCTGGGGCCCGCCCCCTGGTCGGCACGCAAGGTACCGATCACCTTCGACGTGCGGTGGGCTGTGAATGGTCACCGGCACTGGGAAGTGATGGCCAACAAGGTCCCTCCCGGCTCGGAGCCGACCTTCCCCATCCGGTCCTACACCTACGCCAAGGTGAACATGATCCAATTAAGCACGGCCGACATCCTGCCGCGGCTGGGCGTCAACGAGATCGGCGGGTCGTACGATCACCATCAGGTGGTGGCCCATGAGTTCGGGCACACGCTCCGGTGGTGGAACGACGAGTATGAGAAGCAGAGCGTCTTTATCAAGGACACCAACAGCATCATGAACATCGGCTATCAGGTGCGCGACCGGCATCTGGTCATGCTGATCATGGAGCTGAACAAGCTGATACCGGGCGTGATGTTCTACGCATGAGGCGGGCGTCCGTCATCGTCGCAGCCATGCTGTACGCCTCCGCGTCGGTCCCGGCGGTGGCGGATGCCCCGCGGGCCAAGCTACCGCCAGTTCAAACCATCTGCACCGGAACGCCGGGCGATGGCGCTTGCGCGACGATCGATCGGCGCGCGCGGCGAACCTCCGTGCACGGGCGCCACGCCCCGCGTGCATTGCTCTGGAGCATGGCAAGCGCCCCGGATTTTGCCGTCCTTAGTCCGAATGGCCGCTTCCTCGTGGAAGAACATCGAGCCGGCGGCCTGATTGATCGGGGCGACGGACCGTCGACACAGGTCCTCGTCGTCCGGGACCGGGGGCGCGTGATACGCCAAGTCACGCTGGCCGACCTCGGGATCGATCCGAACAAGCTGCCGCAAACCGCGTCACACCGGATATGGTCTCGGATGAACTACTTCGCCGACGCGGCACGTTACGTCGTGATGCTCAGCGATGGGCGCGAGATCAGCTTGGACCTGACGCAACGGACCCCGTCGTCAAACTCGGACTAAACGCCCAAAGCCGGCATAGTCAGGAACTCACGATGGCGGTGTCCGGAGCGGCTGCGCGCGGGGCGGTCTTTACCCGCCGCGAGGTCGTCGACTTCATCCTCGACCTTTCGGGGGTACACGTCCGACCAGCTCCTGCACGGGCGGCGGCTGCTGGAGCCGTCCTTCGGGGCCGGCGACCTCTTGCTCCCCGCCGCCGATCGCCTCTTCACGGCCTATGAGTACGCCGGGGGCAGCGATCCCGTTCGGGACCTAAGGCGACGTGGTACGCGCCGTCGAGCTGTACCGCGAGTCCTGCACCGACACCGGTTCGGCGCTGGTGGGGCTGCTGACGAGCCGGGGCCTCTCGAACGCGCAAGCCGCGTCGTTGCGCGACGCCTAGCTGCATCACGGCAACTTCCTGCTGGCCGACCTGCCCACGTCCTTTGACTACGTCGTCGCCCCCCTTACGTCCGCCAGGAACTCGTCGCGGATGCCCTGCTACGGGAATACAAACGCCGCTACGCCACCATCTATGACCGGGCGGACCTCTACGCGCGGCCTACATCTGCCGGCACTGAGCGGCGTGCTGGGCTTCGTCCGCCCTGACCAGTGGATCAAGAAGCCCGACGAGCGACCGCTGCGCGATATGGTCACGGCGGGCTATCATCTCCGGGCCTTCGTCGACGTGGTCGACACCCCGGCTTTCGTCGGCGACGTCGTCGCCTATCCAAGCATCTTCGTGATCGCCGACGAGCCGCCGCGGGCGGCCAGCGTCGCCCGCCGGCCCGCCATCGCCGCAGCCCCGCTCCGCGCGTTGGCGACGGCGCTGACCGGCACCGCGCCGGACGCCGCCGTCGAGCGCGTGGTGATCGCGACCGGCAGGGAGCCCTGGATCGTCGACGCGCGTGACGGCTTGGCCCTGGTCGGCCACCTCGAAGCGGATCTGCCGACGATCGAGAAAGCTGACTGCAAGGTGCGGCTCGGCGTCGCCTCGGGATCCGACAAGGCGTTCATCGCTCCGATGGACGAACTCGACGTCTAGGACGACCGCAAGCTGCCGCTGGTCATGACGCGCGACATCGCTGGGGGCACCGTGAAGTGGCGCGGCTACGGCGTCGTCAACCCGTTCGCCGACGCGGGCGGCCTGGTACGGCTGGGCGACTATCCGCGTCTGAAACGCTACCTGGAGTCGCGACGCGACCGGATCGCCGGCCGCCACGTGGCGTTCAAAAACCCCGCCAGCTGGTATCGCACGATCGACCGTATCTTCCCCGCCCTAGCGGCGCAGCCCAAGCTGCTCATCCCGGACATCAAGGGCGAAGCACACGTCGTATACGACGACGGCGCTTTCTACCCGCACCACAACCTCTACTACATCACGGCCGGAGAATGGGACCTGCACGCGTTGCGGGCCGTGCCTCGCTCCGGCATCGCCCGGCTGTTCGTCTCCGCCTACTCGACCAGGATGCGAGGCGGCCTCCTACGCTTTCAGGCGCAGTACCTGCGCCGCATCCGCGTGCCGCACTGGCGGGATGTGCCCCCCAACCTCAGGCGTACCCTATGCGATGCCGGCAAGCTCGACGACCGCGCCGCCGCCGATCGGTCGACCGTTACCGCGGGGGCGCCCGCATGAGCCTCGGCCTCGCCGGCCATGAGCGCCAGGCGCACGAAGCGGTGATGACCTTCTGGCGCAACCGGGACGAGGCGCAGCAGAAGCAGATCGAGGCGAACAGTGGCGGCGCCTGCCGGACGCGTACGGCAAGTGGAACAGCGTGTTCCGGCGCTACCGGCGGTGAACCACGACCGGCGTGTTCGAGGCTATACTGGAGACGCTGGCAGGCGCGGCCGGTCGCGATGCCAGCCCCGACATAATCGACAGCACGGTGATGCGGGCGCACCACTGCGCGGCGGGTTCACGACCAAGCCCCACGCCGGGAGGCGACGTTCAAGGGCATCCATTTGCCTTCGTCCTGACGCCGGGGCAGGCGCACGACATACAGGGGTTCCGCCCGCTGATGCGCATGGTCACCGACCGGATCGACGCCCTGCTGGCGGACAGGGGCTACGACACCGATGCGATCCGCGACGAACTGGTCGATGCGAACGTCGAGGCGGTGATCCTTGCCAAAGCCAACCGCCGCAACTCCGCGCCGCGCAACTGCGTCGAGCGGCTGTTCAATAAGTTGAAGAACTGGCGGCGCATCGCCATGCGCCACGACAAGACTACAGGGTCCTACCCTAGCTTCGTCAACCTCGCCTCGGCACTACCCTGGCTGTCTCTTTGGTCATTTGGACTAATGTTTATCGGATTGGCCACAAGTCAGCCGCCAATTTAGAGCGACTTCGAGGTCTGGGCCAGTGATAGCTCGCGGCACGATCCCGTCGTGGCGGATCCCGGGCGTCTGATCGGGTGCCCGGCCGGGCGACGTCGACGGCGCGGCCGTTCCCCATCGTCGGGTTGGCGGCAAGGACCGGCGACGGGTGGGACGGGGGCATCGCTTGCTCCCCCGGCCCCGGCCCGCCATGGGGGCACCATGTCGCTCAACACAGACGCCGACGTTCTCGTGATCGGGTCGGGCGCCGCCGGCCTCACCGCCGCGCTCGCGCTCGCCGACCGCTTCCGCGTTACGGTGTTGGCCAAGGGCGCGCTGGACGAGGGCTCGACCGCCTGGGCACAGGGCGGGATCGCCGCCGTGTTGGAACCCGGCGACACGTTCGAGCATCACGTGGCCGACACCATGGTCGCCGGCGCCGGCCTGAACGACCGCGCCACGGTGGAGCGCGTGGTGGAACGCGCACCCGCCGCGATCGAGCGTCTGCGCGCGCTGGGCGTACCCTTCGCGGAAGACGGCGGCGCGCTGCACCTGACGCGCGAGGGGGGGCATTCGCACCGGCGCATCGTCCACGTCGACGACGCCACCGGCTGGGCGGTGCAGGACGCGCTGCTGCGCGCCGCGCGCGCGCATCCCAACGTGCGGCTGGTGCCCGGCCAGGCGGTGATCGACCTCGTGACCGGCCGGCACGAACGCCGCTACTCCGGCGCGGGGCGCGTCTGGGGCGCCTATGCCGTCGACCGGGCGACGGGGCGCGTCGGCCTTCACACCGCGCGCGCGACGGTGCTGGCCACCGGCGGCGCGGGCCGCGCCTATCTGTTCTCCACCGCGCCCAGCGGGGCGACGGGCGACGGCATCGCCATGGCTTGGCGCGCGGGCGCGCGGGTGGCGAACATGGAATTCATGCAATTCCATCCCACCTGCCTCTACAATCTCGACGTCAAGAATTTCCTGATAACCGAAGCCGTCAGGGGCGAGGGCGGCCGCCTCCTCAACCCCGCGACCGGCGAGCGTTTCATGCCGCGCTACGACCCGAAGCGGCTGGAACTGGCGCCCCGCGACGTGGTGGCGCGCGCCATCGATGCGGAGATCAAGCGCCACGGCCTGGATTACGTCCACCTCGACATCAGCCACCTGCCCCCCGACTTCGTCCGCGCACATTTCCCCAACATCAACGAGAAGCTGCTCGGACTGGGGATCGACATGACCGCGGGGCCGATCCCGGTGGTGCCGGCCCAGCACTATACCTGCGGCGGCGTGGTGGTGGACGCGGACGGGCGGACCGACCTGCCCGGCCTCTACGCCGCCGGGGAATGCACCAGCTCGGGGCTGCACGGCGCCAATCGGCTGGCGTCGAACTCGCTGCTCGAATGTTTCCACTACGGCGAGGCGGCGGCCGACCACATCCGCGGGGCCTGGGGCGACCTGCCCCCGGTACCCGACGTGCGCCCCTGGGACGAGAGCCGCGTCACCGATTCCGACGAGGAAGTCGTCATCAAGCAGAACTGGACCGAAATACGGCGGTTCATGTGGAACTACGTCGGCATCGTCCGCACCACCAAGCGCCTACAGCGCGCGCAATCGCGTATTCGGCTGATGTCGGAGGAAGTCTCCGACTATTACGGCCATTTCCGGGTGACGCCAGACCTGGTGGAACTGCGCAACCTGTTGGCCGTCTCAGACCTCATCGTCCGTTCCGCGTTGCTTCGTCGCGAGAGCCGGGGTCTTCACTTCACGCTCGACTATCCCGATATGTCTGACGTTGCGTCCGATACCGTCCTTGTCCCTTGAAACGCCCGGGCAACGTCCCGGCGCATACGGATGCCCGCTCGTCGCAAGCGACGGCCCGGCGCTGTGGGCGGAGCCGCGCCCGTACCGCAGGGAGGCGCGGGGAGCGCGCGCTTGAGAATGATTCGATACTGTCTGGGTTGGGCGGCGTGCGCGGGGGCACTGGTCTTGACGGGCTGCAGCGCCGGCCGCCCCGGCGACGCGGGCACGGCACCCGACCGCGCGTCACAGCCCCTTGTGACCATTCCGGTACCGCCCGTCCGCCCACGTGCCGTGAATCCCGCGCCGGCGGGGCTGGTGTCGGCGGTGAACGCCATCCATCGCGGCTTCCAGGGCAAGGTCGGCATCGCGGTCCGCGCGGTGGACGACGGTTGGACCGTCGAGGCCGGCGGCCGCCAGCTCCTGCCCCAGCAATCGGTGTCGAAACTCTGGGTGGCGATCACGCTTCTCGACCGCCGCGACCGGGGCCTGTCGCGCCTGGACGACCCCATAACCGTCACCCGCGACGACCTGACCCTGTTCCACCAACCGCTCGCCTATCTGGTGCGCGGTGATGGTTATCACACCGTTGTCAACGACCTGTTCACCCGCGCGCTGACGCAGAGCGACAATACGGCGAACGATCGTCTGCTCACCTATGTCGGCGGGCCGTCGGCCGTGCGGCAGATGATCTTCGCCAAGCAGTTGGGCGACATCCGCTTCGGCCCCGGTGAACGTCTGCTGCAGAGTCGGACCGCCGGCCTGACTTGGCAGCAGGGCTATTCGGGCGGCGGCGCGTTCGAGGCTGCGCGCGCGCGCCTTACGCCGGAAATCCGTCGCGCCGCGCTCGACGCCTACGTCGCCGACCCACCCGACGGCGCCGCGCCCGTGGCGATCGCCGATGCGCTGGCGCGCCTCGCCCGCGGCGAACTCCTATCCGAGACGTCCACCCGCATCCTGCTCGACACCATGGGGGCTTCGCGCACGGGCCATGCGCGGCTGCGCGCGGCACTGGCGCCCGGTTGGGAGGTCGCGCACAAGACGGGCACGGGCCAGGACCTGGGCGGGCGCAACGCCGGCTTCAACGACGTCGGCCTGATGACCGCCCCCGACGGTCGGCGCTTCGCGGTGGCGGTGATGATCGGCGACACCACCCGCCCCATCCGCGAACGCCAGCAGCTGATTCAGGCGGTCGCCCGCGCCGTCGCCGCCAATGTCGGGCGCGGGACGCCGCCGGTCCACGTCGCGACCAATCCCACCGCGGCGGGGGCGGAAGGCATTTATTGATCCGCTCGAGCGGATCACGGCCTCGCTATTATCAGGATTTTCGGACCACCGAGTCCGCCAGCCTGGACGAACGAAGGGCAGCTACGGGATCGCCGAGGTCGAGGCGGACGAAGCCGAGGCAGAGCTACGAGGCCTTGATGTAGCGTGTCGGGATGCAGCGCTGGTTCGCCAAATCCTTGAACGATTGTTCAACGCAGTTGGGTCGGTTGCCATCCGGCGGCTACCCGATGAAGGCACCCGAGCAGCATTACATAGCTGCCCGTGTCGAGCGAACGACGAACTTCGCGGCCTTTCCGAACCGTCGGCATCAAAAGATGCCGCGCTTCGAACAAAGACCGATCGGCCGCTTATAGAAACGCCTCACCTGGACGTCCTGGGGGCGACCGCTGTACTGGACCGTCGCTTTGACGGCTTCCAATGGGATGGAAACCGCTGGAGCGGGCGAAGGGATTCGAACCCTCGACCCCAACCTTGGCAAGGTTGTGCTCTACCCCTGAGCTACGCCCGCTCTGGCGACTGGCCGGTTCCCGTTGGGTCCCGGCGGGTGAGGCGCGGCCCCTAGCATCGGGTTGGGGGGTCCGCAAGCCCCGTCGCGCACGGTATACACCGACCCTTGGCGGGCCGCGTCGCTTGCCCCACATAGGATGCCAGCGACACGAGGAGTTCGTTTTGGCCACGCTTGGATTGTCCCCCGCCGAGAAGACAGAAGTGGAGGCGTTCCGCCGCGACGTCGTCGAACCCTCGATGACCAAGCTGGTGGTACTAGATTTCTGGGCCGAATGGTGCGGGCCGTGCAAGGCGCTCACCCCCGTGTTGGAAAAGGTGACGGCCGAATACGCCGATCGCGGCGTGGTGCTGGCCAAGGTCGACACGGACAAGAACCGCTTCGTGTCCCAACAATTCCAGATCCGCTCCATCCCCACCGTCTATGCGATGTTCCAGGGCCAGCCGGTCGCCGACCTGACGTCGTACCGCACCGAATCGCAGCTGCGCGCCGCCCTGGACCAGTTGTTGAAGCAATTGCCCGTCCAGTCGGAGGAGGGCGACCGCGCCGCCGAGCTGGAACCGCTGATCGCGATGGGCGAGGAGGTGCTGGCCGAAGGGGACGCGGAGCGCGCGCTGAGCATATTCGACCAGTTGAGCGAAATGGCGCCCGACCACGCCGCGGTGGCGGCCGGCCGCGCGCGCGCTCTGGTGGCGCTGGGACGGCTGGAGGAAGCGGCCGCGGCGCTGGACGCGCTGCCGCCCGAGGGCGCGGCCGATCCCGCGGTGCATCAGGCGCGGTCCGCGATCGAGCTGGCGGCGACGTCGGGTGACGCGGGCGAGTTGGCCCAGGCGGAGGCGGACGCCGCCGCCGCGCCCGACGACCTGGACGCGCGGTTCCGCCTGGGCAACGCCCGCATGGCGGCCGGCGACCGGGATGGCGCCGCCGACGCCTTCTTGGACGTGGTCCGCGCCGACCGCGAGTGGAACGAGGGGGCCGCGCGCCAGCAGCTGTTGAAGCTGTTCGAGGTGGTGGGCCTGATGGACCCCTGGGTGTCGCAGCAGCGTCGTCGCCTATCCGCGGCTTTGTTCGGGTGACGGAAGCGGAGCAGAGTGCGCGTTCCACGCGCCTGTCGGTGTTTCCGCTGCCGGGTGCGATCCTGTTCCCTGGCCTGCACCTGCCGCTGCACATCTTCGAGCCGCGCTACCGCGCCATGGTGTCCGACGCGCTATCGCGTGATCGGCGCATCGGCATGATCCAGCCCAGCGGCCCAGCGCATGACGGCCAGCGCCAGCCGCTCTACGAGCTGGGCTGCGTAGGGCGCATTTCCGAGGTGGAGGCGCTGGACGACGGGCGATACAATCTGATACTGGAAGGGGTGGCGTTGTTTCGCGTGCTGCGCGAGCTGGACGTCTCCACCCAGTTCCGTCAGGTCGAGGCCGAACTACTGATCGCGGTCGAGGATGAGACGCTGTCGCTGGGTCGCCGCGCGGCGCTGGAGGCGGAGGCGCGCGCGTTCGCCGACCGGGCGGGCTACGCGGTCGACTGGGACCAGGTCGGGCGGCTTGACGACCAGTCGCTGGTCAACGGCATCGCCCAGATCGCCCCCTTCGACGCCGCCGCCAAACAGGCGTTGCTGGAAGCCCCGGACGCGGAGGAGCGGGCTGAACTGCTGATCCAGCTGATGCGCTTCTTCGGTCGCCACGACGGCGAGGACCGGGTGACGTTGCAGTGACGGCGCCGCCGGCGGCGATCGACCCCTGGCTGCTGGAACGGTTGGTCTGCCCCGTCACCCGTGAAACGTTGCGACTCCATGCCGCGGCGGGCGAATTGATCGCGGATCGCGCCGGGCGGGCCTATCCGGTCCGCGACGGCGTACCCGTCCTGTTGGCCGGGGCGGCACGAATTGTCCCGGAACCGTCGTGATCGAGGTCGGGCGAGGTCATGGCGCGGTTGCCTTAGGCTTCCCGATCCGGCCATAACCGTGCCATCAATGAACGACCGGGAGTTTTCCGGTGACTATCAGTTTCTATCAGCCCCCGGCTCTGCCTGCCGACGAGACGGCCCGAAGCCGGGCGGTCGTCGACAGTGCCGCCGCGAAGGCGGCGGGCGACCCGGTGCTGGACGCGCTTGCCCATAAGCTCCTCGGCACGTTGCGGGTGCGCATTTCGCTGGCATCGGTCATCCTCGGCGATACGCAGCATGTGCTGGCGGCGGCCGGGGTGCCGCGGGGAGCGTATAGCCGGCGGCAATCGTTCTGCGGGCACGCGGTGGCGCACGATCAGGACCTGTTCGTGGTACCCGACCTGTCGGCGGACACACGGTTCGCCGGCAATCCCTGGGTGTCCGGAGAAATCGGTGAGCTTCGCTTCTACGCCGCCGCGCTGCTGCGCGATGCGCAGGGACACGCGCTCGGAACCGTGTGCGTCGCCGACAATTCGCCCCGGCTCGGCTTGACCTCCAACGAGGAGGCCGCCCTGCGCGCAGCGGCCGCCGACAGCGCGGCGCGGCTGGCGGCGCTTAGGCCAGCGATCCCGCCAGCAGCTTCGGCAGCGCGCCCGACGTCCCGCGCGCCTCAGCCATGAAGGCGTTGCGCAGGGACGGAAGCGCGTTGACCGCCGAAAGGCCCAGCCGCCGCACCGCACCCGCCGCCCGTCCGCGCAGCGAGAACAGCCGCGCCAACCCGTCCGTCGCCGCCGCGATCGCGAACGTATCGAGCGCCCGCCACCGCTCGTAGCGGCGCAGCACGTCCGCCGAGCCCAGGTCCAACCCAAGCCGGCGCGCGTCCGCCAGCACCTCCACCAGCGCCGCCACGTCGCGCAGGCCCAGGTTCAGCCCCTGGCCCGCGATCGGATGGATGCCGTGGCCCGCGTCGCCCACCAGCGCCAGCCGGTCGGCGGTGATGCGCGCGGCGTGGTGGAACCCCAGCGGATAAGTGCTGCGCGGCGAGGCGTGGGACAGTTGCCCCAGGAACCCGCCCATCCGCTTCTCCGCTTCCGCCAGGAAGGCGCGGTCGGACAGTTTCGCCATGCCGGCCGCGTCGCCAGCGTCCACCGTCCACACGATCGCCGACTGGTGGCGACCGTCCGCGTCGGGCAGCGGCAACAGCGCGAAGGGGCCGGACGGATAAAAGATTTCAAAGGCGACGCCGTCGTGCGCGCGTTCGTGCGCGAAGGCGCCGACGATCGCGCAATGGCGATAATTCCAGCGGGCGGTGGTAATGCCCGCCGCCTCGCGCGTGGGGCTGCGGCGCCCCTCCGCGGCGATCAGCAGGGGTGCGCGGACGGTGTCGCCCGTCGACAACCGCGCCGTCACGCCGTGCACGCCGCGATCCGCCCGCGCCGTGCCGCGGATGCGCGTGACGCCCGGCGCCCGGTCCAGCGCGTCGTGCAGCGCGCGGCGCAACAACCGATTTTCGTACATCACGCCCAGCGGTTCTTCGTCGGCCGGCGGCACCGTGAAGTCGATCCGGCCAGGCGCCAGCCCGTCCGACACGCGGATGGCGCGGATGGGACAGCCCAACCCCGCCAGCCGCGGCCCCAGGCCGATCGCATCCAGCATCCGCCCCGACGCGCTGGCGATGGCGGATGCGCGTCCGTCGAAGCCCGGTGCCAGCACGGCGGCCGGGTCGGCCGGGTCCACCACCACGCTGGTCAGCCCGTGCGCGTCCAATGCCAGCGCCAGCGTGCCGCCCACAAGCCCACCGCCCAGGATCAGCAGGTCGGCGTCGTGCGAGCGGGCGTCGGCGGGGGCATCGGGGCGCGGTGTGTCCGTCATGCCGCCCGACCTAGCCCCTCGGCGCGCGCCGGGCCAGCGGCGGCTTGACGCGGAGGGGGCCAGGGGCCGAAGCCCAATCTCAAAGCGAACGAACGGGGAATCGGAACAATGGCCAGCCGGGCACAGATATCCCCGGGCGCGGAACGGGCGGGCATCAGCGGGGGCGGCGTGTCGCTGTGGCGCAGCACGGTGCGGCGCGGGGCGTTCCGGTCCGCCGGCATGGCCGCGGGCGCGGGCGTGACGCTCGGTGTCCTGCTGCTGGTGCTGGCGCTGGCGAGCTATCGGACCAGCGATCCTGCGCTCAACACCGACGCCGGCGGCGCGCCGGCCAACCTGGCGGGGTTGCCGGGTGCCTGGGTGGCGGACCTGTTGCTCACCGCACTCGGGCCGGCGGCGGCGCTGCTGCTGCCGGTACTGCTGGTGCTGGGACGGCGCTTGTGGCGCGGGGCGCCGGCCGATCGCTGGCGCGCGATGCTGCGCGACACGGTGATCGGCACCGCGCTGATGGCCGGCGCGCTGGCGGTAGTGTCGGACGCCGCGGTGATGGCGTTGCCGGCCGGTTGGGGCGGCGTGGTGGGACTGGCGCTGTCGGGTGTCGCGGGCTGGGCGACGGGACTGATCCCCGATCCCGTGATCGGCACCTGGGCGCTACGCGCGACGGGCGTGGTACTGGGGCTGGCGGGCGCCGTCGTCTGGGCCCGCGCCCTGGAGATCGACTGGGCGGAGGTGGCGCGCCGCAGGGCGGAGCGGCGCCCGCGCTCCGTCCATGAACGCGTTCCCTACGACGAGGACGACGAGCCGCTGGAACTGACGCGCCGCCCGCTCGCCCCGCGGCCCGAGCCCGAGGTGGAAGCTGCGCGGGAGGTGGCGGATCGGGCGACCGAGCGCACCGGCCCGGTGGTGGCCGATCGTCCCGCCGCCCCGGCCCCCATCCGCGGCAAGGCTAAAGCGGGCGCACGCGCCGAGGGGCCGGGCGCGGACGGCCCGCGCGCGGGCAGCAGCTATCACCTGCCCGGCCTGGAGCTGCTGGCCCCCGTGCCGCCCGCGCCCAAGGGGGCGATCGACCGGGCGGGGCTGGAACGCAGCGCGCGGCTGCTGGAAACGGTGCTGGACGACTTCAAGGTCCAGGGCACGATCGGCGAGGTGCGCCCCGGCCCGGTGGTCACCATGTACGAGCTGGAGCCGGCGCCGGGCATCAAGGCCAGCCGCGTGGTGGCGCTGTCCGACGATATCGCGCGCAACATGAGCGCGGTGTCGGCGCGCGTGGCGGTGATCCCGGGGCGCAACGTCATCGGCATCGAACTGCCCAATCCCAAGCGCGAAGGCGTGTCTTTCCGCGAGCTGGCGTCCGCGCCCGTGTTCGAGGACCAGACCGCCTCGCTGCCGATAATCCTGGGCAAGAACATCGCCGGCGACCCCGTCGTCGCCGACCTCGCCCCGATGCCGCACCTGCTGGTGGCGGGCACCACGGGGTCGGGCAAGTCGGTGGGGCTGAACGGGATGATCCTGTCGCTCCTCTATCGGCTGACCCCGGACGAGTGCCGGATGATAATGATCGACCCCAAGATGCTGGAACTGTCGGCGTACGACGACATCCCGCACCTGTTGTCCCCCGTCGTCACCGACCCCGCCAAGGCGGTGCGCGCGCTGAAATGGGCGGTCGAGACGATGGAGGACCGGTATCGCCAGATGTCGTCGCTGGGTGTCCGCAGCCTCGCCAGCTTCAACGACAAGGTGCGCGCCGCGCAGACCAAGGGCCAGCCGCTGGGGCGGCGCGTGCAGACGGGCTACGACCCCGAGTCGGGGGCGCCCATCTACGAGGAGGAGCAGCTCGACTATCAGGTGCTGCCCAAGATCGTGGTAATCGTCGACGAGCTGGCCGACCTGATGATGACGGCGGGCAAGGAGGTCGAGTTCCTGATCCAGCGGCTGGCGCAGAAGGCGCGGGCGGCGGGCATCCACCTCATCATGGCGACGCAGCGGCCGTCGGTGGACGTCATCACCGGCGTCATCAAGGCGAACCTGCCCACCCGCATCTCCTTCCACGTCACGTCCAAGATCGACAGCCGCACCATCCTGGGCGAGCAGGGGGCCGAACAGCTGCTGGGCAAGGGCGACATGCTGTACATGCCCGGCGGCAAGGGCATCGTCCGCGTCCACGGCCCCTTCGTGTCGGACGACGAAGTGCACGCCGTCGCCGAGCATTGGCGGGGGCAAGGCGCGCCCGACTACGTCTCGTCGGTCACCGAGGAACCGGCGGAGAGCTTCGCGCTCGACGGTGCGCCGGACGGCGAGGACAGCCCGGAGGACCAGCAGTTCCGCCAGGCGGTGCAGCTGGTATGCGAGAGCGGCAAGGCGTCCACCTCCTGGCTCCAGCGCCAATTACGCATCGGCTACAACTCGGCCGCCCGCCTGATCGAGCGGATGGAAAAGGAGGGCGTGGTCGGTCGCCCCGACCATGTCGGCCGGCGCGAGGTGCTGAAGGACGCGGAGGGGCACGCCATCTAGGAACCGGTCCGGTAGCGCGGGATCGGGACGGCGGCCCCGCCCCTCGCGAACAACGGCGTCACCAGCATATGCGGCGTCGCCAGGGCCGAGATCGCGCCGAACAGCGCCGCCAGCTCGGGCGCCGGCCGGTCGCGGAACCACAGCAGCGCCGCCGCCGCGACCATGACCGCCCCCGCGGTGGCGGGCGCGGCAGCGCGGAGATAGGTGGCCGTGCCCCGGCCCGCCGCCGCCGCGCGCCGCGCCGTCTGCGGCCCGGCGTGGAGCAGCACGAACGCCACCGCGAAGCCCGGCAGCGGGGGCAGCAGCACCGCCGCCCCCGTTCCCAGCGCCAACGCCGCCCGCCGCGCCGGGATGGCCGCCGCCGCCGAGAAACCGGCCGCCGCACCCAGCACGCCCCCCACCGCCATCGCGGTCGCCAGGGCCCCCGCGACCGATGGGTCGACACCGATGGCGGCGAACAGGGCCGATAGCTCGTCGCGATGCAACAGTGCAGGGGTGGCGATGGGCACCAAGGCCGCCGCCCATCGCTCCCCCGGCTCCGCGTCGGCGGCGAAATGGACCAGCGACAGGATCAGGAAGCCGGCCAGGCTGGCCTCGGGCGTGAACCGCCACGCCGTCAGAACCAGCGCGCCCGCGGACAGATAGACCCCGATGAAACCCGGTCGCTCGGCGTCGCGCACCAGCATCAGGTCGCCCGCGCCGTGCGGCATCCCCAGCACCAGCACGGCCGCCGCCGCGAAGGCCAGCCCCGCGCCCGGCCCCGCCGCGGCGGCCAGCGCCGCCGCCGCCGTCAGCAGCGCCGGCGCGAGGGCCCCGCGCATCGCGCTATCCCGCGTCGTCCCGTCCCGCGGCGTTGCGGCCTTCCAGGTGGGCGCGTTCGACGTTGGCGGCGGCGGCGAAGGCGTAGACGACCTTGGCGATCACATCCAAGATCAGGATGGCCCAATTCTCTGCGTTGGGCGCCAGGCTGCCGATACCCTCGGGCCCGATTGCGAACACGACCGGATAGCCGAACCAGACCAGGGTCAGGAACGGCAGGTTCTTCATATAGGCGCGGTTGAACGCGCCGCCTTCGCCCGCGCTGATCGACCGCAACGGCCCCCAGAGCAGGTACAGCACCCCCGCGAACGCGGCGCACGACCAGAGATAGAAGGCCAGTCGCGCCGCCGGGTCGGTCGCCAGCGACGAGATGAGCCCGGTCACGATCATCAACGCGTCCAGCGTTATGATCGACACCAGGAACGCCGCCGACCGTCCAACCGGCCGCTCGTGCAGCGCGAGCATCACCAGCCCCGCCAACAGGATCGGCGTCGTCACCGACCAGTCGGCGTAGCGCGCGATCGGGGTGGTGACGCCGTTGGCGGGCGTCACGGTGCCGATGGCGAAGTACATGGCGAGGTAGCTGGTGGCGGCGATAAAGGGCACCGCCGAATGAAAATAGGTGTGGTGGCGGATCTCCGGATCCTTCGACCCGCGCGCGTATAGGGCTACGGATGCCAGCGACATCACGACGAAGCCGACCAGAAACGGCGTCAGGTCCAAGGGGAAGCTCCTGCTGGCGGGGCGACCATCGGCTCACCGCGGTCTGGAAACACTTCGTCACGCGACACCGTTCCAACGATCTATGTTATGATTCCGCGTGGAGGATACCCCGGCCCGGAACCGGGTGCCCGCGACGAACGTCCGGCGCGACATGGCAGAGGATCTATCGCAGGCACGCGCCCCCATTCAGGAAGGGATGGCGCTGGTCGAACACGGCCGCATCGCCGGCTTCGGCGCGCCGGGTCACAATCAGGGCGCGACAATCCCGCGGGGGATGCGCGCATTGCTGGGCAAGGCCGTGTTCAAGGCGGACGTGCTGGCTCCCAAGGGCGCCGACGATCGCACCGAGAGCAAGCTGGCGCTCCAGATCGCGCACGAGATCGCGGCGGAAGCCTGGGGCGCGGACCTGTGCCGTTTCGCCACCGGCGGGTCGACGGAAAGCCTGCACGTGGTGCTGGCGGCGGTGGCGCGGCCCGGCGACACGGTGCTGCTGGCGCAGAATTGCCACAAGGCCGAATGGGCGCACGCGCTGGCGGCGGGACTGGTACCGGGCTTCGTCGCCGCCGCGATCGACCCGGACTGGGACCTGGAAACGGGCGTGACGCCCGAGACGCTGGCCGCCGCCTTCGATCGCCACCCGGACGCCAAGGCGGCGGTGGTGGTCAGCCCGAACTATTACGGCGTGGCACTGGACATCCCCGCCCTGGCGCAGATCGCGCATGCGCGCGGCGTACCGCTGATCGTCGACGCGGCCTGGGGCGGCGCCTTCGCCTTTTGCGACCGGCTGCCGGCCGACCCGCTGACCCAGGGGGCGGACGCGCAGGTGTGTTCGGTGCACAAGACCATGGGGTCGCTGGCGCAGGGGTCGGCGATCCTGGCGAACGGCGGCCATATCGATCTGCAACGCCTAAGCCTCGCCTATCAGCTGTTCGAGACGACCAGCCCGTCCGTGCCGATCCTGGCGTCGGTGGACGCGGCCCGGCGCGAACATGCGTTGCGCGGTCAGACGATCTGGGACGGCGTGCTGGACCTGGCGCACGAGCTGCGCGGCGAGATTTCGGGCATCGCGCCATTGCGCGTGTACGGCCCCGTCGACCTGGTGGCGGCAGGGCGGCTGGATGTGTCCAAGGTGGTGGTGGACGTGTCCGCGCTGGGCGTGTCGGGCTACGCGGTCGACGACTGGCTGTACGGCGAACATTCGATCAGCATGGGGCTGTCGGACGCGCGGAACATCCAGGCGGTGATCTCGATCGGCACCACCAGGGATGATATTCGCCGCCTGGTGAAGGGCCTGCGCGACCTGACGGAGCGGCTGGCGGCCGATCCGGCGATGCTGCCGCGCGCGCCCGCCGATCTGCCGGGCATCGCCACGCTGGGCCACGAGGCGGCGATGCCCGGTCCGGACGCCTTCTTCGCCGACGCGGAGGAAGTGCCGTTCGAACGGACGGCGGGCCGGATCGCCGCCGAGCTGATCGTGCCCGCCCCGCCCGGCGTGCCGCGGCTGATCCCCGGCCAGCGGATCAGCGCCGAGCACGTGGCGTGGCTGATCGCCCACCGCGACGCGGGCGCGTTCATCATGGACCCGACCGACCCCAGCGAGCAACGCATCCGTTGCGTCGCGCGCGCGGCCGAGCCACCGACGGCAAACGCCGTCGAGGCGGAAGCCTTGTTGCTGGGGTAACGCCATGGGTCCGGGGGGTTCTGTTGCCCGGCCCCCCCGGCGGCCGCTGGTATCCGCTTCTGTTGCCCGGTGCGGCCCGGACCGCGCTTTTGTCCTTAGTAACCTTGACCGTTAGGTCTCAGTTACGCGGCAATCGCGAGCGCCTCGTTGTCGTTGGCACTTGTGTTACAGGCCGTTTCGGTGACCCAATCCGAGCGAAAGATAGCGCTTTTCAACACACGTCGATCCTGGTTCGGCCCCATCAGCTACGCTGAACCCCGTCACCACGCATGAAGCGTGGCGCCGGGCGCCTCAGCTCAGATGGTGGAGCCGCCGGGTACTGCCCCCGGGTCCGCTGCGCCTATTGCACGCCTTCGTTTATCGCCATAGCCGGGTAGAACCCTGCGACACCCGATATAGGCCCGTGCGTCCCGCTTGCAAAGTGGGCAGGACGGGGTTCGTCCCGCCCCTTCCTTGAGGACCGGTCCGGGTGCATAGGACGGGCATGTTGACGCAGCGCTCGCGCTACGCGCTCCGGGCCATGCTGTTCCTGGCCCGGGTGCGAAGCGACCAATCGGTTCCCGCCCAGCCCACGCCCATGACCCGCATCGCCGCGGAAGCGAACGTGCCGCGCAAGTTCCTGGAACTGATCCTGGCCGACCTGCGCCAGGCGGGCTTCCTGACCAGCCATCGCGGCAAGATGGGCGGGTACGGCCTGGCGCGCCCCGCCCACCTGATCTCGCTGGGCGAGGTGATCCGTGTGATCGAGGGGCCGCTGGCGCTGGTGCCGTGCGTCAGCCGCACCGCCTACCGCCCGTGCCTGGACTGCCGGTCGGAAGCCGATTGCGAGATCCGCCACGCCATGGCGCGCGTGCGCGACGAGACGGCGCGCATCCTGGACGGCACCAGCCTGGCCGACGCCACCGCGCCCGCGCTCGCCGTCGCCTGACATCACAAGAGGGGAAAAGTCCGTGGACCGTCGTCATTTCCTGGGCGGCAGCGCCGCCGCCGCCCTGATCGCTGCCCTGCCCCGCGCCGCGAGGGCGCAGGCCGCGGTGCCGGCCAGCCCCGCCGATGCGCGGCTGAACGCGCTGTTCCAGCGCATCTTCGACGACAACATCGACAACAGCCCGACCTTCGCCACCGCGCTGGGCCTGGATAAGGGGCCGCGCGCCGCGCTGAAATCGAAGCTCGACCCCGAAACGCTGGCCGAGCGCCGCCAGGACTTGGCCCGCGCCAAGCGCTGGCGCGACGAGCTGCGCCGCTTTCCCGAGGCGGGGCTGTCGCCGGCGGCGAAGCTCAACCGCGAGATCGTGCTCTACGGCCAGGACGCGTCCGTCCTGCCGGGCGAGCGGTTCGGCCTCGATTCGGTGATCCGTCCGTATCGCGTATTCCAGCAGGGCGGCGCCTATTACGAGGTGCCCGACTTCCTGAACGACAGCCACACCGTCGAAACCGCGGCCGACGCGGAGGCGTATCTGGCGCGCTTGTCGCAATTCCCGGCCATGCTGGACGCCGATGTAGAGGTGTCGCGCGCCGACGCCGCTCGCGGATACGCCGCGCCCGACTTCGCGCTGGACCTGACTTTGGGTCAGATCGAGCGGCTGCGCGCGACGCCCGCCGCGGCGTCGCAGCTGGCGACGTCGCTGTCGCGGCGCGCGGGGGCCAAGGGGCTGGCGGGCGACTGGAACGCGCGCGCCGCCCGGATCGTCGAGGGTCAGGTCTATCCCGCACTCGACCGCCAGATCGCGCTGGTACGCGAACTGCGGGCGAAGACGCGGCCGGGTGCGGGCGTGTGGCGCTTGGCCCAGGGCGAGGCGATCTACGCCGCGGCCCTCGCCCAGGCGACCACCACCGACTTCACCCCCGCCCAGGTCCACGCCATGGGGCTGGAACAGGTGGCGGAGATCACCGGCCGGCTGGATGCCATCCTGCGCGAACAAGGCATGACCGGCGGCACGGTGGCTCAGCGCCTGTCCGCGCTGAACAAGGACCCCGCTCAGCTCTATCCCGACACGCCGGCCGGCCGCGAGCAGCTGATCGCGTCCTTGAACGCGGGCGTGCGCGACATGACCGCGCGTCTGCCCCGCGCCTTCGCCGACGCCGCCGTCCCCCCGCTTGAGGTGCGCGCGGTGCCGGCCGAGATTCAGGACGGCGCGTCCAACGGCTATTACAAGCGCGCCTCGCTCGACGGGTCGCGCCCGGCCATCTACTTCATCAACCTGAAAGACGTTGGCGACTGGCCGAAATACGGCCTGCCCGCGCTGACCTTTCACGAGGGCGTGCCGGGCCACCACCTCCAGATCAGCATATCGCAGAACTCGGCCGACATACCGACGCTGCGCAAGGTGGGCTTCTTCGGCGCGTACACCGAGGGCTGGGCGCTCTACGCCGAGCAGCTGGCCGACGAGTTGGGCGGCTACGCCTCCCCGCTGGAGCGCGCGGGCTATCTGCAGAGCTTCCTGTTCCGCGCGGCGCGGCTGGTGACCGACACGGGCATCCACATGCTGAAATGGGACCGCGACAAGGCCACCGCCTACATGGTCGGCGCCACCGGCTTCGCCCAGGCCCGGACGCAGCGCGAAGTGGAGCGCTACTGCACCCAGCCCGGCCAGGCCTGTTCCTACAAGGTCGGCCACATGGCCTGGATCCGCGCGCGCGCCGAGGCGGAAAAGCGCCAGGGCGCGCGCTTCGACCTGAAGCGTTTCCATTCGGTGCTGCGCGAAGGCGCGATGCCGCTGTCGATCATGGAGCGGGTGGTGCGCGACCGCACCGCCTGAGGCATCGTTCCCGCGTTGTTCGGGCGACGCGGGGGCCCGTTTCGTCGCTTTCCGGCGTTCGGGCGTCCCCTCGCGGTTGCCGGGTGGAAATAATCTGGCAACATAGCGGTCGCAGGACGCGGGGGGACTCGGGTGTCCGGGAAGACCAAGACATGCTCAACGCCGTGACTGATATATCCGGGCGCGTCGGCCGGCGGGCGGGCGCCATCACCCGCGAGGTGGTACAGGCCGCGCTGGAGAACGGCCCCGCCGCCGAGGTCCGCGAACGGCTGCACCGTCGTCGCCTGAACCAGCACCGCGACCGATTGCCTGTGCTGTCCCCCGCGCTCGCGACGGTGGCCGACGGACTGGCGACGCGCGGGATCGCGCGGGCGCCGCTGGCGTCGCTGGGCGTTCCGGGTGCGGCGGCGATGATCGGGGCGGCGCAATGCCTGGTTTCGCACCACCGCGACGGTTTTCGCGCCGCCCATGCCCGCGGCGTCCAGTTCCTGACGGTGCCGCCGGACGCGCTGGCCGAGGAGGCATCGGTTTATCGCTTCGGCCTGCATGACGCGCTGCTCGACTTGGCGGAAGCCTATATCGGCCTGCCCGTCGCCTATGACGGCGCGTCCGTTCAATACACCGTCGCCGACGGTCGCGCCGTATCCACGCGCTGGTGGCACCGCGACCGCGAGGACCGGCGCGCGATCAAGCTCGCGGTTTATCTGAACGACGTGGACGAGGACGGCGGGCCGTTCGAGCTGGTGACGCTGCCGCCCGCCGCCGCCGCCGCTGCGGAAGCGGGTTTCCTGTTGTCCGAGGAACGGGCGGACGCGCTGTGCGGGCCGGCATCGACGGGCGTCACCACCGCCACGGGCCCGGAGGGCACCGCCGTGTTCGCCGACACCGCTGCCTATTTCCACCGCGGCCGCCCCGCCCGCACGCGCGACCGGGCGGCGGTGTTCTTCAGTTATTTCGCGCAGCGGCCCGCCCGCCCCTTCTTTTGCGAGCGCACGGGCCTGTCCGGGCCCCAGGTGGAGCGGCTGACGGCCGACCTGTCGTCCCGCCAGCGCGAGGCCGCACGCTGGGCCGCCGCCCTGCCGCTGGGCTGGAAGCTGGTTCCCCGCGCGCCGCTCTGACGCGCGCGCATCCGCTTACTCCCGCAATCGCTGATGGTGGCGGATCACCTCGTCGATGATGAAGCGCAGGAACTTCTCGGAGAATTCGGGGTCCAGCTCCGCATCCTCCGCCAGGCGGCGCAGGCGGGCGATCTGCGCTTCCTCGCGGCCCGGATCGGCCGGCGGCAGGCCGCTCGACGCCTTGTGACGCCCCACCGCCTGCGTGACCTTGAATCGCTCGGCGAGCAGGTGGATCAGTGCCGCGTCGATATTGTCGATACTGCGGCGATAACCGCGCAACAGGTCGTCCGCCACGCGGGCCCTCCCTCGGTGATGCCCCCTCATGCGGAGCCCCAGGCCTCGCCGCAAGGGTTGCGTTGCGCGGGCCCCAAGGCCACATCGCGCTCCGCATGACCGCCACCGTCCACCGCATCAGCCCCCGCCCCCAGCCCTCGCTGGACCCGATGCTGGCACTCGTGTCGGGCGACATGCACCGGGTGAACGAGGTGATACTGGACCGGATGCGGTCCGACATCCCGTTGATCCCCGAACTGGCGGGCCACCTGATCGCGGGCGGGGGCAAGCGGATGCGCCCCATGCTGACGCTCGCGAGCGCGCAGCTGCTGGGCTATACGGGCAACCGTCACCACCGACTGGCCGCGGCGGTCGAGTTCATCCACACCGCCACCCTGCTTCACGACGACGTGGTCGACGGGTCGGACCTTCGCCGGGGCAAGCGCACGGCGAACATCATCTGGGGCAACCCGGCCTCCGTGCTGGTGGGCGACTTCCTGTTCAGTCGCTCGTTCGAACTGATGGTCGAGGACGGCAGCCTGAAGGTCCTCAAGATCCTCTCCAACGCGTCCGCCGTGATCGCGGAGGGCGAGGTGAACCAGCTGACCGCCGCCCGGCGCATCGATCTGGGCGAGGATCGCTATTTGGACATCATCGGCGCCAAGACCGCGGCGCTGTTCGCCGCCGCGTGCCGCATCGCCGCGGTGGTGGCCGAGCATCCGGAAACGGACGAGGCGGCGCTGGACGCGTACGGCCGCAACCTGGGCGTCGCTTTCCAGCTGGTCGACGACGCCATCGACTACGTGTCCGACGCGGGCGTCATGGGCAAGGACGCCGGCGACGACTTCCGCGAGGGCAAGGTGACGCTGCCCGTGATCCTGGCGCACGCGCGCGGGTCGGAGGCCGATCGGCGCTTCTGGCGCGACGCGGTGGAGGGGCGGCGCGCGTCCGACGCCGACTTTGCCCACGCGCGCGCCTTGGTGCAGGCGAGCGGCGCCGTCGAGGACACGGTGGCGCGCGCGCGCCATTACGGCCAGCGCGCCAAGGACGCCATCGCCCGCTTTCCCGGCGGAGCCGCGCACGACGCCATGATCGAGGCGGTCGAGTTCGCCGTCGCCCGCGCCTATTGACGCCCCACCCGGCGGGGGAACTGCTGCGTCCCGCCGTTCGTAGGTCGACGTGATGGGATTGACGCCGCGCCTTTCCGGCCGGCTGGCCGCCCGCAGCCACCATTCGCCGGCCGCCGCCCTGCTCCGGCGGTTCGAACCGTTTTTCGCGATCGGCGAGGTAACGGGCGGCCCGCTGCTGCTGGCGACGATCGTGGCGCTGGGCCTCGTCAATTCACCGCTGGGCGCGGGGTTCGAACGGTTCTGGGACACGCCCCTGCAAATGCGCTTCGGCGCGTGGATGGTTTCGCGCCCGCTGGCCGAATGGGTCAACGACGCGCTGATGCCGTTGTTCTTTCTCATCATCGGCACCGAGGTGAAGCGCGAGTTCGTGCGCGGCTCGCTGTCGTCGCCGCGTACGGCGGTCTTCCCGGTCGTGGGCGCCGTCGGCGGGCTGGTGGTGCCGGTCGCGCTGTTCCTGGGCATCAACCGCGGCACGGAGACGCAGGACGCCTGGGGCATCGTCGCCGCGATGGATACGGCGTTCAGCCTGGCGGTGGTGGCGATGTTCAGTACGCGCCTACCCCCGTCGCTGCGGGCGGTGCTGCTGGCGTTCGCGGCGATCGACGACGTGTTCGGCCTCATGGTGATCGCGGTCGTCTATACCGCCGCGCTGTCGGTCTGGCCGCTGGTGGCGGCGGCCGGGGCCTATGCGTTGATCCTGGTGCTGCTCAAGCTGCGCTGGGTGTCGTCGGTCCCATACGTCCTGCTGGGGCTGGCGGTGTGGATCGGGGTGTTCGCGTCGGGCGTCCACGCGACCATCGCGGGCGTGGCGGTGGGGCTATTGCTGCCCGCCCGTTCCCGCCTGTCCGAACGCCGTTTCGCCGAGCGGGTGCAGGAGCCCGTCGATCACCTGAAGCACGCGCATCGCGAGGCCCAGCGCGCCGACGACGAAGACGCGGCGGCGCAGGCGATGGAACAGGCGCAGGAGCGGCTGGGCTATATTCACGAGATGGCGGCCGCCACCGACGGCGCGGGCGAGCGGCTGGTGCGGATACTGGCGCCCTGGGTGTCCTACGTGGTGCTGCCGCTGTTCGCGCTGTCGCACGTGCGCGTGCGGCTGGCACCCGACCTGCTGGGCGAGGCGGCGCGCTCGCCGCTGGCGCTGGGGATCGTGGCGGGACTGGTGCTGGGCAAGCCGGCGGGCTTCCTGGGCGCCACCTGGATCGCCCGGCGGCTGGGGGCGGCGGATCTGCCGGACGGGGTGACGTGGCGCATGGTCCTGGGCGTCGGCGGGCTGGCCGGCATCGGCTTCACCTTGTCGCTGTTCATCACCGACCTGGCCCTGGCGGACGCCGCCGCGGCGGAAATGGCGGGGCTGGCGATCCTGGTCGCGTCCGTACTGTCGGGATTGTTCGGCTATCTGGTGCTGCGCGGGGCGGCGAGCGAACCGGACTGACTTTCGATCGCGTGAAGTCGAAGCCCCGGCACCATCGACGAAACCCATGTACCGCAGCTTCCAATTCCCCGGAAACCGGTTAACGCGCCGGTAACAGGAGAGGAAGCAACCATGACGATATTCAAGCTGGCGATGGCCGGACTGTTGGCGGGCGCGGCCGTTGCGGCACCGGCCCGGGCGGCGGACCTGTTCGTGTTCGGCGACAGCCTGGTGGACACGGGCAACGCGGCCGC
>Ga0325401_1000610_pt1 | contig 26915 bp, 9 predicted proteins | sample PopdelMetagenome_FD_205666 | JGI IMG/M metagenome (GOLD analysis project Ga0325401, IMG submission 205666) | Populus deltoides microbial communities from Bellville, Georgia, United States - Xylem-PdKOR-R2 | ecosystem: Host-associated > Plants > Phyllosphere > Stem > Wood/Secondary xylem | place...
CTTTACAGATGACTTTAGTAGAAAAACATGGGTTTTCTTTTTGGCAGCAAAATCAGAAACCTTTAATGCTTTCAAGAGATTCAAAGTTCATGTTGAAAAGGAGACAGACACTTTCATTAGAGGCCTATGTACTGATAGAGGAGGAGAGTTTACATCATAAGAATTTAATACCTTTTGTGATGTAAATGGTATACAACGCTTGTTGACAGCAACCTACATACCTCAACAAAACGGAGTCGCCGAACGCAAAAACAGAACCATAATGAATATGGTACGGAGCATGCTTTCTGAGAAGAAAATTCTGAAAACTTTCTGGCCTGAAGCTGTTAATTGGACAGTGCATGTCCTCAATCGAAGTCCTACATTGGCTGTCAGAAATCAGACTCCAGAAGAAGCATGGAGTGGCATCAAACAATCTGTTGTGTATTTCAGAGTTTTCAGCTGTATCAGCCATATCCATGTGCCTGACAGTAAAAGAGCAAAATTAGATGATAAAAGTTTGGCTTGTGTTTTACTGGGTGTAAGTGAAGAGTCCAAAGCTTACCGACTTTATGATCCTGCATCACAAATGATTATAGTCAGTAGGGATGTTGTGTTTGAAGAAGACAAAGGTTGGAATTGGGACAAGCAGTATGATGTAGCAATCAGGTGCAATTTGGAATGGGGTGAAGAGGAGCATGCAGCTGCTCATGTAGACAATGGTGACCACAATGGCTCTGAACATGCAGCTACTCATGCAGACAATGGCGACCACAGTGGCTCTGAACATGCAGCTGTTAATACAGAAGATGGCTACCATAGTGCCTCTAATCATGATGCAACTATAGCAGAAGCTGTAGAAGTAGCAGAACCGAATGAAAGCCATGAAGCTGATCTTGATATAAATACAGCAGAAGCAGCAGCAAATCCTTCTGATGATTTTTTGGTTGCAGGTTTGCCTAGCTTGCATGAACGAAGAAATAGAAGACCATCAGTTTGGATGCGTGACTATGAAACAGGAGAAGGACTCTCTGAAGATGACATTGCAACTCAACTAGCAATGTTTGCAGCAGTTGATCCAATTCGTTTTGAAGATGCTGTAAAAAGTGAGAAATGGAGGACAGCTATGGATGTCGAAATGGAAGCCATAAAACGAAATGGCATGTGGGAATTAATGGAGTTACCTGCAGGGGGGAAGAAAGTTGGCGTGAAGTGGGTTTACAAAACCAAATTGAATGCAAATGGAGCAGTAGACAAGTACAAAGCGAGGCTTGTAGTGAAGGGATATTCTCAGCAGTATGGGGTTGATTATATAGAAGTATTCGCACCTGTAGCATACATGGAAACAATTCGGTTGGTGGTGGCTCTTGCAGCTCAAAGAGGATGGACTATATATCAGCTGGATGTAAAGTCTGCATTTCTTTACGGTGAGTTAAATGAAGAAGTTTTTGTGGAACAACCTTGTGGTTATGTGCAAAAAGGATATGAACACAAGGTTTATAAATTAAAAAAGGCACTTTATGGGCTTAAGCAAGCACCTCGTGCTTGGTACAGTCGGATAGAAGCATGTTTCATAAAATAAGGTTTTGAAAAGTGTGACTATGAGCATACTTTGTTCACCAAGACAGGAAAAGAAGGTAACCTTTTGATTATCAGTTTGTATGTTGATGATTTGATTTATACCGGCAATGATGAATTAATGATTTCAGAATTTAAAAATTCCATGAAGCATGAGTTTGACATGACTGATCTTGGCAAAATGAGGTGTTTTCTGGGTCTTGAAGTTTTGCAGAAATCTACTGGTGTGTTTATTAATCAGAAAAAATATGCGTCAGAGGTGTTGCAACGGTTTGGAATGGATAGAAGCAATTCAGTTCATAATCCTATTGTTCCAGGTTGTAAGCTCGTGAAGGATAAAGGTGGAGTTAAAGTAGACAAGACTCACTTTAAACAAATGGTGGGTAGTCTCATGTATCTCACTGCTACATGACCAGACATGGAGAATCCAACTGAGTTTCATTTGCAAGTGGCAAAAAGAGTGCTGAGATATTTGAAGGGAACACTTGATTTTGGAATTTTTTATAAGAAGGGAGGAAACAATGATCTTGTTGCCTACACAGATAGTGATTATGCTGGAGATTTGGGAGATAGAAAAAGCACTTCAGGCTATGTATTTTTATTGAGTTCAGGAACAATATCTTGGTTATCAAAGAAACAACCAGTAGTAAGTCTATCTACCATTGAGGCTGAATTTATTGCTGCAGCTTCGTGTGCTTGCCAAACAGTATGGTTGAAGAGAGTTCTGGAAAAGCTGGGACTGAATCAAGACAAAACAACTATTATTTATTGTGATAGTAGTTCCGCAATCAAGCTTTCTAAAAATCCAGTAATGCATGGTTGTAGTAAGCATATCGATGTGCGTTTTCATTTTCTTCGGGAGCTTACTAAGGCTGGTACTATGGAATTAATTTACTGCAACACACAAGATCAAATAGCTGATATAATGACAAAGCCACTCAAGCTCGATGCTTTTTTGAAGCTGCGAGCATTATTAGGAGTTTGTTCTGAGAATGATATAAACTCATGCTTATAACATTCAGTTTAAGAGAGGCAATGTTGATTTGGTCCATTATTGCTTAGTCTAAATAAATCCCTATTGTGAAGGGTGCTGTTATTATTTGATTTAGTCTTACCATGTTTTCAGAGGTTGTTAAACGTGTACTGCATATTTTTTTGTTAATTCTGTTATGGAAGCCTATTATATAGCCAACGTCATTCAATGATAATAAAACAATTCAGTCTTCTCTTTCATACATTTCCTAGTATTTATCACCCTTACCGTGCCTCTCCTTTCTATGCAAGGACACTCCCTTCTTCTACCTCTTGCCACTAAGACTCCTGCCAACCTTCTTTTCGCAAGGAGAGTGCATCCACGGACCTACTGCTGCTGATTTCTGCTTGCTTTTGTCGTAACCCTCTTACTCTATTGTAGGCATTTTTCAAATATCTTTCTTGGTCCTGATCATTTCCTCCCCCTTCAAGAACTTCCTTGTCCCCAAGGTCGCCTTCCAGGAACTGCAAATTCATTCTTTCGAGGTCCTCCCGTATAACTTCTTCCTTCGCCAATGATTCTCATTGGACTAGCACAGCCTATCTAATGCGATATCATCTTCTAATTATTTGGTATTCTAGGGCTTAAAAGGCTTAAGTATTAGCTACCAATCTTGGTTCATGATTGGTAAGACTGAGATGCTAACTTGGCTATCTCCTATACGGCGTTTAAGTTGTGAAACATAGGAAACTGGGTGAATAGATGCTTATTCGCGAAGCTCCAACTTACATGCCACTTCCCCAATTTTCTGAGTGATGTGATGAGGCTCATGGTGGCGGAAGCTCAACTTATATAAAGCCTTATGAGAAAGGGATTCTATCCTGTATGATTGGAGTTTTAAATAGACCCAATCGCCCAGTAAGTATTGTTCTTTCCGATGGTGTTGGTCAGCGTAGGAGTTCATATAATTATTGTCTTGTTCCAAGTTTCTCTTAAGCTCGTTAATCAACTCATCTCGATCCTATATCAACCTCATCATTAGAAGAAAATATCCCATCGTAATAACTAATTAGGGCTGGTGGTGTTCGGCTATAGAGGTACTTAAATGGTGACTTTTTTTTTGAAGCATGGCACGTTGTGTTGTACCATTAATAGGGATTATAATGGATGAATGCCTGAAGATAATACCCAAGTGTACCGTTAGTGACTTCGGTTGACCATCCATTTATGGGTAGTAAGTTGAACTCGTAGCTATCTTCGATCCATGCAAACAGAACAACTCATGCTAGAAATTACTATGAAAAGTTCAATCTATATCAGTGACAATCGATCGTGGAATTCTATGCAACTTGACCACATGGATTATGAACAACTATGTCTCACACTTCATTGTATAAGGGTGTCTACCAAAGCAACAAAATATGCATACCAAAGTTATAAAACCTAATCTATTTTATATATATATATATATATATATATATATATAAAATAGATCAAAACAAGGCTATTTTGTAAAACAAAACATATCAAAAATAAAAACTCTACAAGTTAATTGATTGGATTTTAGTCAGGTCAACTCGAGTTTTTGATCGGATCACTCAGATTTTATTTTTATTTTTTTTACCCTAAACTGGTTCAAATTTTATATTGATAAGTATTGAAATAGTTGAGTTTTAAAACAATAAAGTATACCAATACCATAGTTTTAAAATATCTGTTAGACCTAGGTAACCCTTTAATGAAATGAATAGATATATCTTCCCAAACTCTTTAATGCATTAGCACACATCGCAAGAAAATACGTATCTCTTTGCATCTTTTTTTTATTCCATTCCAATGAAAACTTGCACAGGCCATGCCCATGTTCTATGAACTCTTTAATTCCCTCCATGAAAACTTGCAAAACCCATGCCCATGTTCTATGAACTCTTTAATTCCCTCCCAATGTGGAGTCATGAAAATGATGACGGATGACTTGATGTAACTACTTCACCTCTGATATAAGCATTCTTTCGTGATATAGGTTTATTTCTTTCTTCAATTTGTAATTAACCATAGTTTTTGGTCCTTCTATGATTCATTACTTGATTTCAGTGCTATGTGGACAAATTTGAGTTTGTGCTTGAATCTCCTCTCAAATAACCATTTTAGGTCCAGAAATAGCAAGTAATAGAGGACTATCCTCTCTTCACAATAGTGAATCTGGCACATAATTTTGTTTTCCTATATGGTAATGTGTTTTGAATTCATACCCCAAAAATTTGACCATAAACTTCGGCTATTTCAACGTCATTACCTGTTTCTCTAGAAGTTGCTTCGAAGGTCGTTGGTCGGTGAAAGTCTTGAATCATTATTCAAGGAGATATGGCCTTCAGCTTCAACGATAGCAAGCATCTCCTTAGCATAAACTGACTACCCCTTTATCTTAGGATCGAGAGCCTTACTAAGGTACATAAAAGGTCATCCTTTTTTAGTTTACACCTGCATCATCATTGGCATCGATTTGAACTTCAAATTCTATATCAAAGTCAGGCATGACGAGAATGCGAGTTTGTGACATAACTTTCTTAAGTTGTGAAAAAGCCTTGTTCCTCTCTTCCATCTATATGAATCTGTAACTTTTTTTTAACATATTTGTGAGTGGTTTAGCGGTGATCACATAGTGCTTCATAAATTTTCTGAAATACCCTGTCAGCCTAAGAAATCCTCGTAAAGCCAAAACTGTAGGTGGTTTAGGCTAACAGATCATAGCTGTAATTTTTTATTGGTCTACTACCTATACGTCATGTTTTGAAATAATATCGAAGAGGCACTCATTTTCCCCCAGATATTCATAGTGGTTGTGATGATTTTGAAAAATAGTTTTATGGATGTCTCCTTCGTGTACCCGAATCCGATGATACCTAAAGTGAAGGCCTAACTTAGTAAAAAACCAAATGCCTCCCTATTCATCTTTTATGTCATAAATAATTGGTATAAAAATCCCTTAAATATAGCCTTGTTAAGAGCGTGATAATCATTGAAAAATCACCATTTCCCATCCTTTATTTTCACCAACAGAACTGGTAAGGAGGAATGGCCGTTGGTGGACCGAAGGAAGCCGTTTTGAGGCATCCCAGCTGCCACTTATTTTCTCAATCTCTTTCTTTTAGAAGTGGGCATCTCTATATGGAGCTACATTGATAAGTCTAGTCTCATCCTTTAAAGGTATCTTGTGGTCAAAAAAACCTTACATGAGGCATATCTTTTGGTTCTTGCATGCCAGAGGAGAATTCTTCTACTACAGTCATTGATTTATGTTGTGTTATTTATGTTGTGTTAGGACTGTCTTCGAATGGAACTTCTATGGTTTCTTTTAAAAGCTCAAAGATTGAGAAACACTGTTCTTCGCCCAGGAAATTTTTTCCAAGGCATGCATCTCCACTATTTCAGCCTTGTTTAGGGATTGCATAGCCAATTTAACTCATCCATCCCCTTAATAAATTCCATGGTCATATATATGGTAATAATCAGATACCACTCTCCCTACATCTTCTAACCATTTGAACTCGATCGTAATACCACATCCAATCCTACTACGGTTAACACAAAAAGATCTACAATAATATCTACTCCTTAAATTCATAAAGGTACCTAAAGGCATAACTCTCCGCATGTCAAATTTTCTCACTACCAGAATTTTTAAATCTACCAACAAAATATTCTATCAATATTAGTCCATTGGTACAAATTTTACCGACGAGTTCTTGAACATAAATACTGTCAAAAAAATTATTTTTAATGATTTATAGTATGTTGGTGAGTTTATCGATAATAAAATTATCGATGGATTTGCTAATGCAAAAGGCGTGTAAAAAAAAATTTACTCATTTCATTTCATCGGTATTTTCATCAGTGAATATGACATATCACCAACAGAAACACCGTATGTAATTCCACTGATGATATTTTTTGTTTATCGGTATTTCTCTCGGTGAATTTGACATATAACCGACAACAAGACCGTATGCAATTCCGTTGATGATGAAACAGTTGCAGTGATATTTGCAGTAATTCTTTTCGAACTCTTTGCATATACCGACAAAGGTAGTCCGTCAATAATTATTTAAAAAATCTATTAAAAAAAAGTAGAAAATAATTAAAATCAAATAAATTAAACTAAAAATCAAATATTTATTACAAATTTAAATATTTATAAGTTCAAATATAATTAATCTAAAAAAGAAGCATTGGAGGAGGAGGAGGGTCTTCGTTGAGATAGTGAGGCCGTGGGGGAGCACATGTACCACCCATCTATAATTTGAGCTCTATGTACAATCGATGGAGTTTGGCCATCTCAATAGTGAGTCGTTTTGTATGAACAACAAGATGGGTCGTCTGAGCTTTAACTCGTTGGTTTAAAATATCCTCAAATTCTAGCGTTTGAGGCTCAGAACTGATTGCAGGTAATTAACCAACAGTTGAAACACTGCAAGTTGTCCATAAGTTCTAGGTTGCAGTGTTAGAGAAACCGTATACTCAATTTCTATTGGGTCCACCAGATGATCCTACCTCCAATAAAAAATATAGATCAAGACCCAAATGGGTTAAAGAATGTCCCCGTATCTCTCCCGGGTGTTATATGTAGCATTGACTTGGTCTTGTAGTTCGAGCATAGAAGCTTACTTGGGGCACTAAAAATGACAAGGGTAATTGTCATCATTGTGGCAAGGAAAGTCATTACAGGAGGAACTACAAAAATTATCTTACAACTGGGAATGCTAAGAAGGTTATTGAAACTTCTACTTTAAGTATGTTTATTTATTGAATAAAGACAAAATAAACCTAGAGGCAATAAACTAATGATTGTTGCATTAACTTTTCTAAATGGGCTAATATTAGAACTTGATAAAAAAAAATCTAGCAATTTCTAAAAACATCATCTCCATTTCTGAATGGATTTAAATTTTTTATTAAAGGAAAATGATGTTCCTTCTAAATTAATAAAATTTATTATAGATTTGGTACTTATACAAATGAGTTGTATATACTTGATCTTGAGAAGCACATGTTTAATATAAATAGTAAGAAGAATAAATTAGATAATCAATAACCATATTATTTATGACATTGTAAAGTAGATCATATCAATGAAACAAGAATCACTAAGTTATATAAAGAATGATATTTTATCCTTTTGATTATGAATCATATGAAACTTGTAAAACTTGTTTATTAGGTAAGATTACCTAGATATCATTTATTAAAAGAGTAAAAGACCTAATGAATTATTAGGTCTAATATATACAGATATATGTGGACCAATAATGATTTATGTCATAGATGGATATACATGTATATGGACCAATAATGATTTATACAGATGTATGTGGATCAATAATGATTTGTGTCATAGATGGATATACATGTTTCATCATTAATGACAATATTAGATATGGTCATGTGTATTTGATGACAGTCTAAATCATCTAAAAGCTTCAAAGAACATAGAAATACAGTTGAAATACAAATAAAAAAAAAGAGTATTAAGATACTTTGATGGAATCTAGGTGGTGAATACTTTATCCAAGATTTTCAAGATTATCTAAAAAAAATAGGATTCCCTCACAATGGATACCTCCTAGAACATCACGACATAATAGAGTTTCTGAAAGGAGAAATTACACCCTATTAGATATGGTACGACTTATGATAAGTTATGTAGACCTTTTATCTTTTTTATAGAGCTATACCTTACAAACTACTACTTACATATTCCATTAAAATCTTTTGATAAGACTCTATATGAGATAAGAATGGTAGGAGACCAATCTTATCATAATTAAATATTTGAGATGTGATGTTTATGTGAAGTGTATTGTATCTAATACGCTAAGAGCTAAGTTAGATAAATGCAAGTTTGTGGGATATCTAACTATTGAATATTATTTTTATCACCTCATTGAACAAAAATAGATGTCTCAAAACATGCTACCTTTTTAGAGAAAGAATCTATTCTTAAAATGAGTAGTAGGGGGAATAGAACTTGAAAAAGCTCGAAGACCACAAATTAACATCCAAATAGAACTTGAGCCTGAGGTTATAACATTAGATGTTCAACATGAAGGTCAAAAAGCATATGAACTTTGTAAATCTAGTAGGACACATCATGCATCAATAAGATATGAACTTCTTATGGAAGTTGAGAATGATGAGTTATTCATACTTAATGAGCCTACCAATTAAATAAAACCAATATCTAATATTGATTTTAGAAAATGGCTTAAAGTCATGAAATCTAAAATGAATTCTATGTATGCTAACCAGGTACGGACCTTGATTAATCCACTTGAAGGGATAAAACTTATCGGATCTAAGTTGGTCCTTAAGAGAAAGACTGACATGGATGGTAATGTACAAACATATAAGTTAACTAGTTGTCAAATGTTACAAATAAAAACAAATAGGTTGACTTTGATGAAACTTTCTTGTCATAACAATGTTAAAATCCATAAGGATTTTACTTGCTATAGTTGCATACCATGGTTTTGAGATTTGAAAAATGAATGTTAAAATTGTATTCTTGAATGAGAATATTTAAAAAGATATATATATATATATATATGACTCAACCTGAAAGTTTTGAATATAAAGAATTTGCCAATAAAGTATGCAAGCTATAAAAATTCATTTATATACTTAAGCAAGCTTTAATGAGTTGGAATATCTATTTTGATGAGATATTCAAATAGTTTGATTTCATAAAAAAATATGGATAAGCCTTGTGTTTATAAAAAGATTAGTGGGAGTGGATTTGTTTTCCTAATATTATATGTAGAAAACATATTATTAATAAAAAAAAAATGGCATTTCTTTACTTGAGTTAGTAAAAATTTGGTTGCCCAAGAATTTCTCCATGAAGGATATATATGAGAGAAACCTATACAATAGGAATAAAGATCTATAAAAATAGATCTAAAAGGTTGTTTGGATTGCCCCAATCCACGTACATAGATAAGATAATAAAATAATTTAGCATGAAATAATCCAAAATAGGATACTTACCTATTTAGCATAGTATACATCTCTTCAAAGATATGTGCCTTAAAACATAAATTGAGAGAGATAGGATGAAGATGATTCCATATACTTTAGATTTAGGATCTATAATGTATATGATGTTATGTACAAGCAAGGTTATCAAAAATGCGTTTTTAACTCGTAAAATCATATGATTTTAGGAGTTAAAATTTAAAAACGTGTTAAATCGGGTTAAAAACTCGAAAACCTATAAAATCGATCAAACTCGCATAAAATCGGTTCAACTTGTTAAAATCACCCAAATCGGACCGATTTCACAATTTCATGCCCTTTCCATTCCCCACTCCCTGCTGAGTGCTGAGTCAGCACTTCCCTTTCCATTCCCCACTCCCCGCCCGACACTCCACCCTTCCCTTTTCCTCTTTTCCCTTTCCCTTTCCCCAAATCACAGCATATTAAGAAATCGGTTTCACTCTCCACTCACCTGCAGCCACATCCATACTTGTTAGTTGTTACTTAGCAATCAACCCTACATTGCAGGAGCAAGGTGATTTGAAGCTTCGAGTTCGAACTCTAGAGGCTGAGAGGGCATTCCAACGTGTTGCAGCTGTTCAAAAGACAGTAGGGGGTGTGAGTTAATCTGTCTTATGACTTTGGGGAAATCATGCTCATCGTATTCTTGTTTATCTTTCATTTAGGTTTCACTAAACGCAATGTTAATATTTCCTCATTTATCACTGAATGCATTATTCATGATTTGACATATTTGAACGATGCTTCTGTTGAAAATTTGCATGTTAGTTGCTTCAGGACATTACACATGTTTCCAATCATGCCAAGAACTTGTATAAATAGTGATAGAGAAATTTACCTTGGTTGTGATTTTTTGTCAAGAAGCTTGAATAAGATCGTTATCTTTAACATTTTCACCATCAATGTTGTTTTTGCATTTAGAAAATATTGAATTTACATGTATAGAAAAAAAATAAATAAATTAGTGAACTCATGCATTTATGACATTTTAGCATGTCTAGAATAATAGTTGGCTTGCCTGCCACTTTATTTGTTTAAATGTGTCATCCTTCCTAGGTACCAGCCACTACAGCATCCATCCTTTGTGCATTTTTCAGTTTCCAAGTTCTCTTTGGCATTATAAAGGTGAAAAGGTTAGATCAACAGGAAAGGTTGATAACAGGAACTGCTTAAGCTAAGTAAGTATACTCTCTTGTATTATGTCTCTTTCTCAGAAAAAAGGAGGAAAGCTTCTCCTAGACAAAGAATGTAAGAAATACACACTAGGTGTTGGCAAGTGTCCTGTTCTATGTCCTCTTTCATTATCTTTCTGTCTAAGAGCATTTAATGAATAATAATGCCAATTCCTCGCAATTCTTCTACTAAGCTAGGTTTATCCTCGTTTGAGAGCGAGTTGTCCCATTTATGAAAACTTTTTGGATGTATGTTAAGACTTGTTTATAATATGATTTTGTCCTGTGCGTTTGTTTTTATGCTTTTTCCATAGTCTAGTTGTTGTGTTCACATTAATCAAATCACCGATGTGTTTTGTAGCTCTCATCTATCTAATAGCAGCTTACATTGGGAATTGAAGTCTAAATTTGATCCTTGAAAAGTATTGTATTATGATAACAATGGAGTCATTGCACATGCAAAAGAACCAAGGTTTGAACAATGATTAAAAAAAGCAAGGACAATTCAATTTGATTAGAGAATCTTAAAAAGGAAAGATGTAAAAATAGAGTGAGAAGTCACTAAAGAGAATCTTGTATATCTTCCTACTAAGCTATATCCTCTTACTAAGCCACTATCTGAGTGAAAGCTTTATCGTCAAGTAGAGCAATATGGTATGTGATACATGAATGATTAATTTTTGTGCAAGTGGAAGATTGTTGGTATATATACCATATAGTCAATTAATTGGTTAAACGTGGCATTGACTATGTTGATGTAAACATATTTAAACTTTAATAAAATATTTTATTTATCTTTAATATTCATCAAATATTTAATTAATGAATATAAAGTATAGATAAATTCCTTAAGACAAAAATACATTGCAAAGAAAATTATAAAGTTATTATAATTATGAGATTTTTATTGCATCAAAGTATTGTTCTTAAATGTTTCTAATCAATGCTCTATTAAGACTAGATATTAATTAGAATTGTTGAGACTGATACATATTATGTTCTTTTTTTTTATGAAAAGAAACAATTATTCTCATAAACTGAGGTGTGAGGGATATGTAGAATTAATATGTAGGTGCTTTTCAAATGATGTGTACACTAAATTGACTTGTATAAAAAATTTTGTATGGAGAGATCACCAATGTCTATGGAAAGGTTCACACGACGATTGTGTAAGTGATCCTTAGACTTGGAATCACTAAGTTATCTTATATAATGAATGTTATGATTTGATCATATTATACATTGTCTAATCAATTGTAACAAATGGATAGATATTGGGTATAAAATAAATTATATGAAGGTATTTAAGTAATCAAGAGAAAATTCATCACTCTAGGTGAAAGGAGGAAAATCTTTCATTTGTTTTTAAATAATATTAATTGTAAATCCTTACGCAAGGTGAAAAGAGATTTGAAAAGAGTTTTAAGTCTTATTCAAATAATCAATAACTATGATATTAAAACAAACATGCTTTGACAGAGTAGACACATCTCATGTTATAATGTCTAAATAAGAACATTGTTAATAAAAGGATGATAAATACACTGAGAAACTAATCACTGAAAAGTTAAGTTAAACCACTTATGACTTTTCTGATATTTGAAAGATCATGATACTTTGCTAGATATTGTACTTGGTTTTCAAATATAAATCAATTAATTGTTGACTTGATAATAAGTTAATTTGTTTAATTTATTTAATCCTATTTTTTTAAGTATTTTGATTTTTATTTGGGCTAATTTATTAGAGAATCTAATAGATAATACATATAAGAACAATTTGTTAGAAATTAAACTGAGATGATTAATCAAATATGATTTGATATTTTTAGACTGGTCAAGTCAATTAAGCTACATTAAAGTTATTTTTACACGATTTGATTTTAAATTCAAAATAGATAAAGAGTCAAATAATAAATTAATTTTAATAATTTTATATAATCTAAATATTGTTTTTATATATTTATAGAAAATTTAATCCCACCCGGCTGAATAGCATTAACATGCATAGTAGTTTGGGCAAATTGATCTTACGCTTCGGCTATGACGTGGATGAGAATGGAGTGTACAGATTTTGTATGACACCGAAACCAAACAGATAGGGCAAGGCAAGTGTTGTCCGGTGGTACAAGGGAAAGGGAGAACGTCATGTGATGCGTGAGCTTGGATATAAACAAATGTAGCTAAAAGGTTAGGTGGACAAGATTGCCCTTGCAACCATGACCATGAATCATAAATATTAGGCTCCAAAATCAAGAAAGTCATACTCAGGATGCCAGGTGTGGCAGACAGGTCATGGGTCGGCAAACCGAGTGGCGTTTTTTTACTTTGTTTGGTGATTCTCTTGTTTCTTTATAAGAGGATATTAGTGGTTTGTGCTGTGACGTGGATTAATTTTTTTATATATATAAAATATTAATATTTAAGAGTGTTAGACTTATTCGTAAAATTAGATTTAAGAGTGTTGAATGTGACTGCAATGTCTAACTTAAATGTAATATTTATAATATTAATTATAATACCAATAGTATTATTTATAATACAAATAATAATATTTTAATATTAATAATAATATTAAATTTATCTGACCCAAGTTCTTTTAATTTTTAATCCCTTAAAATTAAATTTATGATTTTTCTTTGATAGTAATAATATTATTTTTAAAAAAATATTAATAATAATGATAATGTTAACAATAAAAATAATACTAATGATTATAAACTTGGGGTGCCAGACCCAAGTTTCTAGGTCTAGTTCATATAATAACAATAACAATAATAACAATAATAATAATAATAATAAACAACTTATCTGATTAAAGTTATAGTTTTTAATTCCTTCAAATCAAATTTATGATTTTTCTTCAATGGTAATAATTTTTTAAAAAAATTTAATAATAAAAAATATTAAGAATATGAATAACACTAATAATCATAATAATAATAATAATATTAACAATATTCATTATAATATAAATAATAATATTTTTAATATTAATAATAATATTAAATTTGCATGACCTAAGTTTAAGTGGGTCTGATTGCAAAGCTAGACTCAAGAGCCTTGGGTCTCGCTGCAACACTAGACCCAAAAGCCTTGGATGTGGGTTTGACTATAAGACCGTGTTATGAAAGTGTGATAACTATATATAAAAAAATTAATATTAAAGAAAGAAATTGAAAAAAAATTAATTGAAAAAGAAAAAAAAAAGCAAAACACTATTTCAATGAATAGTGTTTTGCGAGAAGGGGAACAGTAAAATCCCTTCATGAGATCACGATAATCTAATGAAAAGTAAATAAAACAAATCATAAAGTTTAATTCTCAATCAAATTAATATTAAAAAATAAAATTGAAAGAAAAAATTTGTAACACCCCATACTTTCTTTACATTTATAATTATTTTACTACGATTTGGTACGTAAAAATACAAGTGATTTTTTTATATACAGTTCTCATATAAAAGTCTATCGAAATTTTAGCAGAGTCTCCCCTATACCGAGAGGTCCCAAGTTATTGACATATACCCTGTTTACACTTTTAATATTTCACATCTCATAACTCAATCACGACCCAATCGTCCTGGGTCTCAATCCCACAAACATCATCATCATTTATAATTATAATATTTATAACATACATTAAACAACATATATCATTATAGAGGAATAAATGAGATAAACACGCAAACATGAAACATGATTATATGGATTTCAGAGTTAAGTTCATCTAATCAAGTTTAAAACATTCATTATATAAATTAAGTTATATAAATGTTTTAATATTTCAAAATACAAGGATATACTCCTTAAAACTACATAACAAAAAGTGAATAAAAGCTAGGATCTACTCCTGTTATACACGCGATGGTCCTGAAATAAAAATACATATTATTGAAACATGAATATCACAATAAGTATAGTAACACAATTATCCAACAATTTAAAAGGCAAACATGTAATCATATTCTATGCAGTTCTCCATTTTTGTTTTTCATTGGAACTCTTTTTCATTCAACTACTAAAACCGTTTCACTTTCCATTTTCAACTTCCATTCAAGATTCCATAAGATCAACAACAACTATTTCTGCCTAACTCATTGTCAATACCAATTTCACCGGTATTATCATCACCTTGTAGGCGTCGATGCTTAGCGATCCCCTTTACCCGGGACTTTAACATACACTAAATGTATTCTAGTTCATGCCCCATAGGCATCGATGCACGGTGATCCCCTTACCCGAGATCCTAGCATACATTAAATGTATACTAGTCCATGCCCTATAGGCATCGATGCATGGTGATCTCCTTACCCGGGATCCTAACATACACTAAATGTATGCTAGTCCACACATGGTGATCCCTTACCCAGGATCCTAACATACACTAAATGTATGCTAGTCCATGCCTCATAGGCGTTGATGCATGGTGATCCCCTTACCCGGGATCCTAACATACACTAAATGTATGCTAGTTCATGCCTCATAGGCATCGATGCATGGTGATCCCCTTACCCGGGATCCTAGCATACATTAAATGTATGCTAGTCCATGCCAATTTCATTCATTAATATTGTCATTTTTTGTCCGACCATAGTTATCATTACAAATTTTCATTTCGAACATAGCTCGTTTCTTTTCAAAGCTAAGATATAATATCACATAATTCCCGAAGGGAAAGGACCCAAAATTTCACCCTTTAACGCGTCTAAATAGTCGCTTTGGTGATTTTCCGAATCTGCCAGTAGAGTTTGTATTCCGACCTCTCCTCAGCGTTTTGACTATATCTGGAGTTCTAGGTCTCCGTTTCAAGCGAAGTTGGTCTCGTTAGAAAGCTAAGACACGGGGCTACAAGTCGTTTGAAGAGAGGAGAACCCAGTTCTACCCTCAAGACACTCGAAATTATTCGTCAACAAATTAGACCTACTGCCCTATAGGGTCTGTCATGACCTAGTCTCGGTTGGTGACCCATAGCTAGAGTTTTATAGCTCCAAATTGAGCAAGACGAGTTTTCTTAGTTAGTCAACATCCAAAACTACAATTATTATGAGGAACCTAATCCTAATTCCCTCATCTTCCTACTCAAATTCTCTCTACAAGTCAGGAGACGAATCTGACCAAATTCATCAACCTTTCCATTTACACAAAACATCCACAACTCAACCTTTTCTCTTTATCTCAACCTCTACTCATATTATATACCATATAAAAGTGTCAAAAATATCTTTTTTTTAAGAGCCAATTTATCCTAACTAATTGATCTATACCGTTGTACGCAAGGTACTCTTATTCATTCCAATAATATCATTACAAGTTTGATACATATCAATGTACGCAAGGCACTCGTATTCATTCCAATTATATCATAACTAGTTGATACACATCAATGTATGCAAAGGTACTCATATTCATTCCAATGTTTATCGAAGCAATAAAACAATAAATTCTGAAATTTATCAATGAGTTTACACAAATTGAAAAGACAAGGTGTGATGCACCTACCTGTTTCCCCAACCGATCGAGTCTCTTTAACTACTGACAACCCTGCTCCATACATCTTTTCTGTTTGATAATCAAGAGATACAATTAGTACCCTCTTCTAATTTTATCACAATATGTGTTCTCATACTATTGCAATCTCATTCACATGAATTCATCACCATGTTTTAATTTCATTTTTCCGATTATTTCCTTCAACTACCTCATTACACTTTCTAGATCAGTTTTCACTCGAGAACACTATTTACCATTTAATTCATAAGTAAAGTTATAGAATTTAGTTTTAAGTGTGGTTTGGCTCATTGAAAAGATAAGACACGGCCCTACAACTCTACTGAAGGATCAGAAGACCAATTTTGCCCTTAACACCCCCGAATTTATATGTTATAGTACTCAACAAAATCTATCAAATATCAGACAGTTTCGACCCTTCTTTCATTTTTTGTCCATATCTAGAGTTCTATAACTCCAAATTATACGAGGTTAGGTTTGTTGAAAAAATAACATTCATACCTACAACTTTTGTGAAGAACTGAATCTGGAATTTTATCATTTTGGTTCCCTAACCACAGCCGAAAGGTAGGTGATAAAACTGTTAAGTTCCAATACATAGATTGAGACAACCAATATCTCCCTTTTCCTACTATTAATAATATTGCCGAGCATGCCTAAGGAAAGACATTAAGGATTTTCTTCAATTGAAAGCATAATTAGCATGCTTTTGATGGTTAAACACAAATCAAGCCACCACACTTTTCATTCATTTCATTTTTGCTAACCTAACTTAAAAACAACATTTCAGTAAGGTTCCCGTTTCTCCCAACTCAATCAGCATGAATACAATCCAAATGGTGAAGTTAACTACCATTATGTCATTCAACACATACCAAACATCATAGAATTTTAACGAATAGATCTTTCTAGATCTAAACAAAACCAAACAGGCCTGAAAATTAACAATGTATTGTTCTATGATGAATACCTCCTTGTAGAAGTATCAAATCCCGATCTCCACCATTCATAATAAAGAGCTCACCAATATGACCAACATATCCAAATTTGAGCAGGATCCAACGGTGGACAATGGTGGAAACTGCCGGTAACCGTGACTGACCTGCAGGCAGGTTTTCCTTGAAATATTGCGAGAGCTATATCTCTCACACCAAACCAGAACATTCAGATCCCAGTGGTCAGATGTTAGAGGGTGGTGAGAACCATAATATATCCAAAAACTAGACCAATCCAATGGTGTAATATAGAGATATGGCTGTTTTAGTGTCTGTTCTCAAGATACACTCTCTCACTGTCTCCCCTTTCTTTTTTTTTCATTCGGCCATCCTCTCTTTTTTCTGCATAATTTTACTATTTATATAGCAAATCTATCCATATTTACTAAAACATCCTTATATCAAGTTCGGGTATCTATTTGTTCAACCAAATGTCTTTTCTCGGTCCGCTTTTAAAATACTATGCAAAAAAATCTCTCTCTAAAATTTCTTTTCTAATAATTCAATACCATTCAAGTTTATTTTATTTTAACTAGCTCAACTCATTCTCGATTCTGAATTATCAATAATTTTATTAATATCATAAAATTTGATCGGGAGTTTTACAATTTATCACCATTTCTATTTTATTTCTCATTCTTCAATTCATCATGGTGAAGTTTTTTGTTGGGATTTTACAAAGTTTCCACCGAGTCATATGAATATCTAAATTATAAATTTCTAGGGTTTCACGCTAAGGGTCATTTTATCATTTGTATATAAACCCCTAACTTTCTATTATTTGAACATTGACTCCTCTTGGTCTTATAGTCTAGAAAAATTATAACCAGGGGTTTACATTCCTCCCTCCTTATAAAATTTTGTCCTCAAAATTTAAGATTCATACCTATTTGTGAAACAATTTCTGAATTCTTTTTCATTATTTCAGACTCTCGTATCCAAGTTTCTTTTGCAATTTGAGAACTCTTCTATAATTTTAATTTTTTTTAATTGTTTTAATCCTTAATTCCTTTACATGTCGATCAAAATCCCCACTAGCAGCACTTCCACAGTCAAATCATCTCGGATCTTAATAGAAACTTATCAACACCTATATGGAATCTAACTCAAATTCCACCCCAATTCTAATACATTAATCTTACATGTCGTTTATATTAAGGAAAGTTAAACTATCAATCTAATTATTATTATTATTGTAAAACTTTTGGCCATAAACATAGAAATTCAAAGCAACCCATTCTTAACCTTTCAAATCAATCTCCACACCTATTCATCAAATTTCCACATTGGTTTTCTGCAAATCATTTTGGTTACTGATTCATCTACTCTATATAATCATTGGTCAAGTTATTCTATCACTACGTCAATCACTATCTAACTTATCTCTCTCAAGTATCGTATTCACCTCATACATACAATTTGCATTTAATTATTCCCTACTTAATTATTTTACATTTCAAAGACATATCAATAATGGTTCAACTATCACCATTCAAAGTATCTTTATTCATTCTTTAACAACAAACACACAATCTACTTTAAATCGTTCTTCCTTAAATGATGTGTGTGTTTAAATTTATTTTCTCAAAACATAACAATGATCCCTTATATCATTAATCAATTTACAATGAAATTTACACATTAATTTCATCATTATTTCATATAATTTATATATTTTCCAATACATAACTTCAACTAAAAATGTAAACTATAACATCTCTCATTTCTTCCTAACATAAACGGGTATGACACTTTCAGTCATACAATGCTTCAAAAGGAGTCAATCCTATGGTGGTCTAATTATTATTATTATACATGAATTTCACCAGATGCAAGTATTCTTCCTAACTCCACCCCGAAGTCTAGTACACATGTCATCAACAAATCCTCTAAATTCTGAATGATTCTATCAGTCTGCCCATCTGTCTGTGGGTGGAATGCAGTGTTTAACTTCAATTCCATTCATATAGCATTTTGAATTCTTAGCCATAATCTAGATGTGAATCTTGGGTCACGGTCAAACAGAATAGATATCGGCACCCCATGCAACCTTACAACCTTTTTAACATACAATTTGACCAATTTGTCTATTGGGTCAGTCATCCTTAGTGGTGGAAATAAGGGCTGACTTAGTTAATCCACAATCACCCAAATTGCATCATTCTTCCCCTGTTTGTTTTTTTTTTTTTTGTTAACCTTTACGATTTCACCTTTACACTGTAAATAACTAGTTTCAACTGTTCCATTATGTGTTGTCTAGCAGTAACTCTTGATGTGGAATCCCACCATTAAAACTATTACATTTTGCATACAATTATATTTAACGAAATTCAGCCACCATTCTTACACCATTATGATGTTGTTATAACCTTCAATCATACATCATTAAACTATTCAGTATGATCTTTGTTTGTCTGTAACTTATTTATCAAAACAACTACTTCGTCTCCTCCTTTAAGGTCTTCACCTTAGTTCTCATTCCTAGGATTTTAAACTACATTCACCACCCTTGGTTCTTCAGAATTGTATAAATCTTAAATTCATTTATGCTCCTTTCACTTTCATTGTACCATGATTTTCTTAGTTTTATTTGTATGGATTATCTTAAACCACTCTCATCATGTAACTTCTAAGCGTACTCCATCATCCCCATTGATCATATCACAAGATGTGTATCATCTTATACTACATACTTAACATCCTTTTCTATGCACAACTTTCATTTATCCCAAACATTGTCGGTAGAAATACTATTTGGTATAGTACTTCATGTGATATTTTGCTGAAAATGGTTCGGCCATCATAAAAAACAATTTGTAATAAAATATTCAAGACAAATACCAAACAAGCATTTCATTGTAATTCATGTACAAAACCCCTTTTCACCACTTCCACCTTTTATTTCCTATATAACCAAATTTTCCATTTAAGAAAAATCATACATAATACTTTACATTTTCTTATCAATTTTCTACACATTAACTTAAGTCTGCATAAATATTAAACCTTTTCGAAACAAGACTTCTAGAATTCTCCATACTATAGATAGTCAGCTTCCATACATTTCCTAGCTTATTTCTACAAATTCAAAAGAATCAAGGGCAAAGACCACTTTCTCATTGTATTGGAATCACTTTGAAAAAGATTATGTGCTTTCTCCTCCCTTTTTCTTCACTCTCTAATGGGCTCTTCTTATTTGTTACCAGGAATTATGTTCAATATTTTACTAATATAAGATCACATCTGTCATCATGGTGCTGGTCACATAACCATTCCACATTCAAAACGAGTCCAACCTTTGTTGATTCATTCATCTTCTTAAAGTTCTCATTCTAATCCATTTAAATCATAAGGTTTCATCCTTTGCTCTTTATAAGTTAAGGGATCAAGAACCATATTATTGTTGATATGTTTATCCTGATTTATCTAAACCATATTGGCAATTTAATCTCCCACAAATCTAAAAAGCTTTATTATTTTATTACCATCATATTACACATATCAATACAATAATTTTTATTTGCCTTCCTACATCCTTTACATTTCATAAACCCACTGAACGTAACAGTCCAGCCTAACTTTCCATATATTGTCCGTTTTGGGCCTTACCGTCCTCACAGTTTTGTTCCTGGTGATGCGAGCTCACATCTGAGCCTGACGCCTCAAAACGCATATGAAAAGTTAGCAACCAGCACTCTTAATAAGGCCAGCTACCAATCCCTCACCCGCCGATGTGGGATATGACAATCCACACCTCTTAAGGAGCCCGACGACCCCATCGGCACAACCGGACAGCCAATGAGGTCGGCTCTGATATCAAATGTAACACCCCATACTTTCTTTACATTTATAATTATTTTCCTATGATTTGATACGTAAAAATACAAGTGATTTTTTTTAATTTTTAATTGAAGAAATATCAAAATTCAGGGTCAATTTTAACCAAAATTCCAAGAAATTAAATTTTAGGGACCAAAGTTAATAGGCATTGATATTATAGGGGGGTTAATTGATTTTTTTTCAGGGGTAATTTTGCAAGAATTAAAAGTTTGAAACCAATAACTATTATGTAAATGAGACAGAAATTCAAAGGTCCACTTGCATTAATCCAAGGATGAAATTAAAAGAAAAAAAGATTTTCAAAGATAAGAGCTTGATTGCATTAATCCAAAGACGCATGTATGAATTATAATTCACAATGATTATACGGTGACATGTTTGCTTGTTGTTGTGGACCAACTTGGTCATTAGACTAGATCAGTGACCAAACGGGTAGGCTGGATCAAACCTAGTCCATATGACTAAGCTAGATTCAATCTAAAAAAAATAATTGTTGAGACCATATTAGGCCCGAGTCTCAGTCTTAGTCGACCTTTTTTTTGGGCTCCTATACCCTTTTTTTTATTTTTTTAATATCTAGCCAAACAAATCTTTTAAGATATCAAAAAATTTCAAAAAAAATTAGGGATCCTTTTGAATTTATTTGTGAGTCCTTCGCATGCTTTTTTTATGACTTTACTTAATATCGAGTTGTAGACTTATATTGTGAAATGCAAATCTAGTATAAAATATATACTTGTCTTTTCTATTTTTTTTCTTTTTTCTAAAAAAAAAAGAAAGGCTCCCTCATTGCAAAAATATAAAAATATTTTTTGCTTTTAATTCAAAATTTCACTTGTTCATTGACGCTAGAGTCAAGAATATTTATATTCACTAATGTCAGAATTAGGAATACCATTGATCACAAATGCTAGAATTATGAATCGGAACACTAGAATTGAAAATTATTTTGAACCCCAATATTCACTAACACCAAAGTCAGGACTATCATACCTTTTTTCATAATATTTATCAACACCAGGGTTCAAAGTATTTGTAGTTGAATATTTACTAGCATTAGAGTTAAGAATATTATAAGCAGACTATTAAAAGCATAATACAACAAATCCTTAGCAATTTAAGACAAAACTAGCAATGCAACCTATCTCAAGTAGGATATTTTATGGATGATAATATCTTTCCTTTTATGTAAGCAGTACCCTAACATAAAATCTTTCTTAATAAGTTAGGGTTCCTAATGACCATAATACTAGGTGGTGACCTCTTAAACCAAACATTTTTCCCCTTTAAGAACAAAATGCCAAATATTTTTTCTTTTTACCTAAAACTAAAGGTCACCGTGATGTTAGGTGCGATAGAATGATGACTCAACTAGGGAGTTAGGACTAAGCTTTGATTTTTGTCTTATTATTACTATCTTGTTTGTTGTGCTCTGTTTATTTTCTTGTCTTTACTACTTTAGCACACATTCTTATTTTCATGCATCACTTTAAAAGCACACACCTTAAAATTTAGGATAGGTGGGGAAGTAACGATACCCCCAATGACTTTAGCCCGGGTAAGACTCATGAAACCATTCAACTCTTGCTTGATTGTTTAGTTGGAAGTGATTGGTATGCTAATCTGATTTTATTCAGGGTCTTTATCTTCAAACTCCTTATAAGCCTTATATCAACCGTTCAAGGACGATCACAATACATACAAGAGACCCATTAAGACTAAATAACAACCTACCCCTTGATACAATTAACGACTAGAACCTACCTCCTAGGTTGTACCCTGTGTAATCTCATTATAGAAAGCCCAACATGTGGCATCATGAATTCTAAGACTATTGGGTGGCAAATGATCGTCACATAGGAATTTTACAAGAGTTTGAGTTATTATAGTTGACAAAAAGAAATTGTCTTAAATTGGAAGCTGGAGAGTTATCAAAAGCTCAAACTTAGGCAAGACTAGACATTGATCTCCTCATTGGCATGATAATGACCTCAGGTTCCTAAAATCCATGAATAATGACCGTTGTCACCCCGTGAAGGGAGAGTCCACATTTAATATACATTTTTTTTTTGATAACATCATCATTTTTGCTTTTTCTCTGCATAATTACATGATTTTCTTTTAGTAGGTTGAAATATAGGTCCCCCATTAAGCCACACCTATAACACTCGCTTAAGAAGAAGATAAATGGAAAAACAAAAAGAAGCCCAGTTGGAAGCCTAACACCAAAAAGAGTTGGAAAGTCTTAAAGAAGAAGTTATAAGGCTTACTTGTCTACTTGAATAGGCATTGAGATCTAAATCCGGAGAATCAACATCTACACAACCGACAATCATAGCTCAACTTGTACCTATGCCTGTAACTCCCTTTAATCCATAGAATCTGGGGGCAAATGATGTTCCATCTAAATCTTAACAGGTAATGTATTCCAAATTTACTTAACCAGCATATCCCATAAGAATGTCGTCTACCATTGACTTTACAGTGATGGAATTTCAAAAGGACAAAGTGGTAAAAGAAGATGGCCTGAAAAAATTGGTTGTCCTAGAGAAAAAAGATAAGGGCAATTGAGGGAACTAGCCTATATAATCTTATAAAGGCTGTTGAGATGTGTTTAATGCCCGATGTCGTCAATCCAAAAAAAATTAAAGTGCTAGAATTTATTAAATATATTGAAACTCAATGTCCTATAACTCATCTTAAAGCATACTACAATAAAATAGCTGAGGTGGTTTATGATGAGAAACTATTGATTCATTTTTTTCAAGACAACTTGAGTGATGTTGCCCTCACTTGGTATATGTGGTTGGACAATACTAAGGTGAAGGATTTGATTGATGCCTTCATTAGACAATATAAGTTCAATATGGATGTGGCCCCTGATAGGTTAAGCTTGTAAGCTATTGAGAAGGACAACAAGGAGTCCATAAAGAAATACACCTAAAATTGGCATGAGGCAGTTGTACAGGTTAATCCTTTTTTGTTGGAAAAAAAAAAGATGATCAGTTTATTTTCCAATACCTTTAAGGCCCCATACTTGGAATATTTGGTTAGAAGCTCTACACAACATTTTATTGACTTGGTTGTTATAGCTAAGAAGATTGAACAAGTCATCTAGTTAGGTAGGGTTGCGGACTCGATTTAGGAGAAGGTTTCACTAAAAAAAAGAAGGAAATTGAGGTTCATAATATCGAAGGTGGTTACAAAGGTAAGAGAAAGAACTATTAAAATAAAGAAAACCTAAAATAAAGAAAACCTACTCCTCCTATAGCTAACTTCTCCACATCGGTCCCTAAAAATCAATTATCTTGAAGATGAATGGTTAAGAATGGTTTACACATAACCCTAATTGACTATTGGAAAGATGCCCCAGTTGATGAGTTTGTAGGAGAGGAACAATTGAGGGATTCTAGAAAACTTCAATCAATTGGTTGTTAAGTGTTTAGCCTTTTTATGTATTCCCTTGCTTGTAATCATAACTCAAGATGTAAGCATAAAATCTTTATTGTTGAGCCTCTTTTCTAAAGTTTCAATGAAATAATGAGTTTTTCCTTGAATTATGTCTCTTTCTTTGATTTACGATCAAGCATTATTTATTTTCATAAATCCTAAAAGAGATTCCCTATAATAACCCACAAATACACCTTTACAGCTTAACATGATCTCACAATTCAAAACCTATTTTGCAAAAATCTTTTCCTTGGTGAAATTTTAAAATATTAAACTTGCTTTTGATTTCAGAAATAACTTAATGTTTGTTTAAAACAATATTTTGACATTCTATTTATAGAATGACAAATGAATCAAGCAACTCCTTCATCGAGTTGACCAAACTCTAAACCAGAGAATATGAATAGAAAAATGAATTGTCACCCTACACCATGACTCTTGAGCCAGGTGTTTTAAATGTATGCATAATGGTATGTAGTGGATTAATTATTCATAGACTCATGGAATGCATCTTTTTGTAAAAGTCCAAACCATCACATTGGACAAGGTCAAAGTTTATTGATTTTAAATGTTTGCGCTTGAAATGAGAAAATGTCATCTTTGTTATCCCTTTCACATTCTAAAATGAACACATCCCTTGTGCTCCCCTCTTGTGCCTAAATAAATTTTCTTTCATAAAAAAAAACCCTGACTAGCATCACACCTTATACTAGGGCTAAATGACATTTCAATAATCAATAATCGATGAAAAAGATGTGAGAAAACCAAAAGGTAAAAGATCCCAAGAAACTCAAATGCTAAGGGGCAACGCAAATTAAAAGCGAAAATGATAGTCAAGCTAAAATGAGGATGCTTGGCCAAAACAATGAAAAAAAGCAGCAAAAGAAAAAAATGAAAGACAAAGAGTCGAACTATGATAGTGATGCTAAATTTTGAAACCTTGAAACACTTTTTAAGCTTTATGAATCCTTTTCTTTCATAGTCAAGAAGAACACCCTACGTTATGTGCCTATAAAAGTCATTTCTAATCAAGCAAGCAAGCAACCTGGAATAATAAATGATGATCTCAAAAATCAAAAAAATACTTCTTTATAGGAGTTATGATATCGAGAATAAGTTACTCATTATTATTTATGTTAATAAAATGAGTGTTCAAAAAGAGACAATTTTTTCTCAAACAAAACCATGAGTTTTTACTCTAGGCACTTGTTTTGAAAACCCACATAAAGCAGAAGATCACCTCATTATGTACTTTCATCAATTGCAATCTCGCTAACACAAGAACAAATCATCCCTTTTCTAAAAAATTACTAGGGAGTTGCAAGATTTTAAAAGCAAAACGCTTTAAACATTACATCGAAATAATTTTTATTTTCAAAATGCAAAGTCAATATTTCAAAAGTCATTCTGGATAAATATTTCTTCACTTAAACCAAAAAAAAAAGAGAAAAGAGAGAAGGGTTACTCAAAACCATTATTTATCTGAGTTACTGCATGAGCACACTTAGGGGTAATTGCTAGTACAAAGGGACAATATTGTACTTAAAAGGTGATTTGATCCCTTCAAGGTAATAGTAAAAAAAAAATTACTTCTGGTATTGAGACAAGGGGGCATTATTGTTTATAAGAGGCAATTTGAATCTTTCAAGACAACAAGTGACACTGAATGTTTTTCGCAGTGAGACAAGAAAGTAATGAATGATCCTCTCAAATTAATCAACGAGATATAGAATTTCTAGCAAGTAAATGGGTCATGATAGGCATCATAAAGGTCGAATTGTGTAAGATTAAAAATATTCTAGAAAAAGACTTACATAGACCAACTCGAGTAGGCTAGAAACCAAACGACCAAAAAGACTCAAATCAGAAATAGCAAGACCTGACCAATCAAGCAATAAAAAGATGAGAAGAAATGGGGGCCTATATTTCTAATAAGATAAAAATGCATGCATGTCATCTAACTCCAAAACATTGAACAATATGTTTTGAAAAAATACATAAGAGAAATCCCCGATGGGAACCATCAAAAGGAAGGCCACTTTGAAATGGCTAAAAATTAAAAATACTTTTGAAATTTTTTCACTATTGAGAGATTTTTTGTATTTTTTACCTAGACAAATCACCCATGAGAATTAAACCAACCTGAAAAAAAAAATCATTATATCTTTCATTAATGAGTAGGTCACCCATTACAATGAGACCAATGTTGAAAAACTTCCATGTTTGTTTTCAGGAGCAGGTAGGTCATCTAGAAAAATAAGACCAATCCTAAAAGATCATTGTGTTTTTCATCAAATGGGCAGGTCATCTAAAACAATTAGACCACTTTTGAAAAATCTTCATATTTTTCACCAATAGGTAGATTG